>Ga0181590_10000041_pt1 | contig 67981 bp, 58 predicted proteins | sample 071ome_34_FD_132446 | JGI IMG/M metagenome (GOLD analysis project Ga0181590, IMG submission 132446) | Coastal salt marsh microbial communities from the Groves Creek Marsh, Skidaway Island, Georgia - 071411BT metaG (megahit assembly) | ecosystem: Environmental > Aquatic > Marine > Intertidal...
CAATACGGGTTGAATCGCGGTATCTGAGTCCATCAGATTAATGCCCATCGCCAGTGCTTCTTTACGAAAATACATTACTAAACGATTCAAATGATCACGGCGTTCAGGCTCGGTCTCAATGATTTTTAAACTAGTCAAAGTTGACGCCGCCAAGGCCGGTGGCATAGCCGTTGTGTAGATATATTGGCGAGCAAAATTCTTTAGGTAGTCAATTAACAACTGCGAACCTGCGACGAACGCGCCAGCCGTACCAAATCCTTTCCCTAAGGTTCCCATCAGAATGGCCACATCGTTTTGTGTGACGCCCTGCTCCTCACATAGACCCGCCCCCGTTTCACCGAGTGCCGCCATACCATGGGCATCATCCACCATAAGCCAAGCATCATGCTGTTTCGCTAAACTGGACAGAGCAGAAAGGTTAGCTTTATCGCCATCCATACTGAAGACACCATCTGTCACGATCAATTTCCGTCGAGCGTCGCTGCGCAATAGCTTGGTTTCAAGATTATCTAAATCTTTATGCAGATAGCGTTGAAAACGCGCGCCACTCAGCAATCCGCCATCCAGTAACGAGGCATGATTCCACTTATCTTGAAAGACCGCGTCTTGCTTATCGAGTAGGGCCGAAATGACACCCATATTTGCCATATAACCCGTACTAAAGAGTACGGCAGCTTCGCGACCAGTCCACCGTGCTAATTCTGATTCCAGCGCTTCGTGCACTTCGAAATGGCCGTTGACCAAGTGAGCGGCACCGGCACCGAATCCGTATTGTTTGGTCGCCTGATGAAACGCGTCCGCTAACCTTGGGTCGGCCGCAAGACCGAGGTAGTCATTACTGCAAAACGCAAGAAAGGAGCCCTCTTCCGTTTCAACATTGGGACCCTGAGCCGAGCGCAACTGTTTCGTTTGACGATACAGCCCCGCCTCTCGTCTTTGAGTTAAATCGTCCGCTAAATTAAATGGCATAGTTTTGAATACTGAATGGAAACAGAACGTAATGACAGCGCAGGCGTCATGAACTGAGGTGCTCAAGAATCATGAGCACCTCGCTAGATAGATCAAACGGACGCGTCGTAAAAAGGCTGAGACTGATCGTTCTTTTGCAGTTGTTTGCTTAGTACATCAGCCTGACCATCGTCATCATGATCCACGATAGCCTGTTCTGGGCGAAGACCTAAACGCTTAAACAGTTGCATATCTTTGTGGGCTTCTGGGTTCGGGGTTGTCAGTAGACATTCACCATAGAAGATAGAGTTAGCACCGGCCATGAAACACATGGCTTGCATTTCATCCGTCATTTCTTCACGGCCAGCTGACAAGCGTACGTGAGACTGAGGCATCAAAATGCGCGCAACTGCAATACAACGAATGAAATCGAATGGATCCAAGTTATCCACATTCTCTAATGGCGTGCCTTTCACTTTCACCAACATATTGATTGGCACACTTTCTGGGTGCTGAGGCAAGTTGGCGAGCTGAGCAAGTAGGCCAATACGATCTTTCTCACGCTCGCCCATACCAATAATGCCACCAGAGCAGATCTTCATGCCGGAATCCCTAACGTGCTGCAGCGTATCTAGGCGATCTCCATATGTGCGGGTTGTGATGATTTTGTCGTAAAACTCTGGGCTCGTATCTAGGTTGTGGTTGTAATAATCCAAACCCGCATCGGCCAGCTCTTGAGCTTGATCTTCGTTTAACATACCCAACGTCATGCAGGTTTCTAGGCCCATGGCTTTAACGCCTTTGACCATATCAAGCACATAGGGCATGTCACGTTTGTTCGGGTTTTTCCATGCCGCGCCCATGCAAAAACGAGTGGACCCTTTTGCCTTTGCTTCAGCGGCTTTTTTTAACACCGCCTCTACTTCCATGAGACGTTGCTTTTCAAGACCGGTATTGTAGTGGGCGGATTGAGGGCAGTATTTACAGTCCTCAGGACAAGAACCTGTTTTAATCGATAACAGAGTGCTCACTTGAACTTCATTAGGGTTGAAATGAGCTCGGTGTACGGTTTGCGCTTGAAACAGCAAATCGTTGAACGGCTGATCGTATAGCGCTTGAACCTCTTCGCGGGTCCAGTCGTGACGGATGGTCTGTTGTGTCGATGCGCTCATGTTGATACCTCTCAAATATCCCTACTTTTGCCCCATTGCCTGTGCGCTTTTGGACTGAAACACTCTGCGCTGGATGGAGAAAATTACGTATGGATGCGTATGTTACTGAGATACAAGAATCAGTCAACCAAATACTTTTTAAGGGTTTACTACGGATTAAAATTCGATCAATGTATGATTTGCCTACACCCTAGCCAATCACCCATGTGTCAGGCCTGCTATGACCAACTCCCCTTTATTCAACAAGCCTGTCCCATTTGCTCAGAACCGGCTAAGCATGAGCACATATGTGGCCGATGCCTTTCCCAGCCGCCCAGTTTTGACCGCGTCATCGCACCTTTTCTTTTCAAGCCTCCAGTATCCCACTGGATTCACCATTGGAAGCAGCACCCAAGGGTGCTACCTATGCGCCAGATAACCAATGCCCTCATAGAACGCCTTAGAGAGCAACAATATGATGCCATCACCTATGTGCCCTACCATTGGCGAACGACACTCCGCCGCGGCCGTGCTGCAGTGGTCGAATTAGCCCATGAGCTGGGACGTGGACTTCAACTACCGGTTTACTCTGTGTTTCGTGCTCATACCTACAGCGCCCCCCAGCATCGGCTCAACAGAAAACAACGCCTCTCACGCAAGAATCAGCGATTTCAAATAAGGGTTAAGTTCCAAATGCCCGCCGAGCGCAAGCATTGGCTTTTGGTGGACGATGTCGTCACCACGGGCGCCACCGCGAACGGCTTAGCGAAACAACTTTTACGACTAGGGGCTCGCTCTGTGACGGTGGCAGCCCTCGCCAGAACTCCCAAGAACCGATAAAATCAGGGCCTTCTCATTCAACCCTGGCCTGCTAATGTCCAACCACCCCTATGATGCACTAACACCTGACCGTATTTTGGATGCGATTGACTCTGCATTAGCGCCACTTGGGCAAATGGCAAGCGGCCACTTGCTGGCGCTGAACAGTTATGAAAATCGCGTTTACCAAGTTGGGGTGGATGACGCGCCCAGTGTGGTCGTAAAATTTTATCGGCCTGAGCGCTGGTCGAGACAAGCTATTCAAGAGGAACATCAGTTCGCTCTAGAGTGCGCAGAAGAAGAACTGCCTGTGGTACCGCCATTACTAATAGAGGGCAAGAGTGTATTCGAATACCAAGGCTTTCTCTTTTCTTTGTACCCCAAGCAAGGGGGCCACAGCGGACAAATAGAAAGCCTTGATGATTTTGAGCAAATGGGTCGCCTTCTCGGCCGCCTACATCAAGTCGGTAAACGTCAGTCTATCCATGCTCGGCCTCAACTGGATCCGGCAAGCTTTGGTCGGCAGGCCATTCAAACCCTGCGCGACAGTCTGCGTGTTGATCCGCAGATGGAGCAGCAGTATTTTCACTTGGCCGAAGAGGCTGTCACACTCATCGAACAACGCTGGCAAACCCTTAACCCACGGCTTCAACTGGTACATGGTGATCTCCATGCAGGAAACCTTTTGTGGACCCACACTCAAGATCAGCATGTTCCCCATATGGTTGACCTAGACGACTGCCGGCTCGCCCCTGCCATGCAGGACATTTGGATGCTGTGCCACGGCGACACCGAGACACAAAGGGCGCAAATACACGCCATCGCCAATGGCTACGAAACCTTCGCTGAGTTTCCCTGGGAGCAACTCCCGCTCATTGAACCATTAAGAACCCTTAGATTTATTCATTACAGCGCCTGGCTAGCTGAACGATGGGACGACCCAGCCTTCCCCCAAGCGTTTACTTGGTTCGAGTCGGCTAAATACTGGTCAGACGAAATCATGAATTTAAGGGAGCAGATTTCACTGTTGCAGGAACCAATATTGAATTTCTAAGTCTGGTGTTTAGACTGCCCCTCAAAGTTACAGCTCCATGGGACAAGGAAATAACAATGAAAGCCTGGTTTGCCGCATTACCTCTGATTGTTTGGGCCTCTTTCTGTTGCTCTGAACAAATGGCCCCAACGCCCAATACCATCACCATCGATCTGAACAAGCTCTATGTAGGGGCCGGTGTTAATCACAACCGCATTGATACCTCTAGCCTCGACTCTGGCAGCGACGGCACCGCCAACGGGTTTCAGGTATTTGGCGGGTATGAACTAGGCGAAAGGAGTGGCCTCGACCTGTCCGCTGAAGGCGGCTACATTCAAAGTGACGATTTCTATAGCGGCAGCAATATCGACGCCAACGGCTTTTGGGGAGCACTCGTGGTAGAGAAGGCCCTTCCAGAACTCAGCTATCGCTTAAGTGCCTTAACCCGCCTAGGTTTAGGCTTTAAAGGAGATGATGGCCTGATCATGGGCCTTGGCGCACAATATAAGGTTCACCCCAACGCGCTGCTGCGTTTTGAATACTTAAACAAAGACCTCTCGCAGTCCTATCAAATGAACGCGGTTTACAAGTTCTAAACCGCCAGCGGAAGCCTTGCCAAGGGGCTTCCGGCTTAGATTGTCATGGCCAACGCCCAACAGTTCACTATACTAGTGAGCATGATGCTCGCTCTCAAATGGCCCCGCTGTTCACTTATTTTACTCGCCCTACTCACATGGCCTTGCCATGGGTTTGAGATGGGCGTTGCCCACAGTCAGGTACCGCCTTTTGCCACCATCATATACACGAAATCGGGCCCACAATTGCGAGAGACCGACCTACTCTATCGACTGGGCCAGTACATCGCCAGGCGCACTGGGGAGTCGACCACATTTACCATCGTTAAACGGCCCGAGGTGGCCCAGCAGCTCAATCAGAACCAAGTTCAATCTGTTTGCTATATGACCCCCAAATGGCTACCCGATGCCAATGACGAGATTGTGTTCACCAACCCCTTTCTCATTAACCGGGAGCGAGTCATCAGTCGATCGTCTATTGAAGACATTACGACGAAAGAACAGTTAAAAGGGTTTCGGATTGGCCTTATAAATGGCTTTCACTATCCCGCCATCGCAGAGTTAGTCGAGCGAAAAGAGGTGACTCCGGTCTACTTTGACAAAGAAACCGCCACCTTTGTTGCCCTGTTTCGTAGAAATAACATCGACGCAGTGATTTTCAAAGAACGCTCCTTTCGCCACCTGCTGTCGGTCATGCCACACATGGGCGGTGAAGATAAAATTCGTATCCACCCATTATCTTTAGGTGAAGTTGAGGTATCATGCGCCCTTTCCAAAAGCGGACGACGATATCTCGATAGCATCAACGCCGCCATAAACGACTTTATTACCGACCACCCCCTTTAAAGCCCACGGCTAAACGTGGTCATTGGAATCCATTATGTCTTTGAGCCTCCCTAGCCAACTATTACTCCAGCAAGAGCTACCTGAGCGGGCACTGCTTATTAACCCCCCTCACGATGAACTGGGCTCGGCACTGCCGGAAACCTGGTCTATCGCCAGCTTCAGCTACGACATGCATAATCGCTTCACTCAAATGGGGTTCAGCACCGAGAGCATTCTTAGTTTGCCCGACACCAAGTTTGAACACATATACGTGTTCTTACCGAAGGCCAAAGCGAGACTGAAGTACGTTCTCAACTACGCTATGAGCGCATTGGCTGATGATGGAGAGCTCTATTTTGTGGGTGAAAACAAGGGAGGCATAAAGAGTTTAGCCAAGAATTTAAAAACTCAGTTCGATTACACTGAGAAGCTGGCGGTCGGTAAGCACTCCGCCATCGTGCTCGCACAAAGACCGATACAACAAACCACATTTGCGTTAGAAAACTATTTCGAACCACAAGTAAACGAGCTAGACCTGGACTTAAGTGCATTACCAGGCGTTTTCAGTCAAGACAGACTCGACAAAGGCACCCAAGTATTACTCGACAACCTACCCAGAAAAATTAAGGGGCGCGTATTGGATTTTGGTTGCGGTGCGGGGGTGATTGGTAGCTACATCGTTAAGCATTTCGAAGTTGAAGAGGTCGAGATGATCGATGATGATTTACCCGCCGTTCTAAGCGCTCAAAAGAACATCGAACAAAACAAGCTCCCATACATAGAAGCCTATGCATCCAACGGCTTTAGCGACGTAGAAGACAGATTCAACTGGATTATCAGTAACCCACCGTTCCATCAGGGGGTGAAAACGGATTACAACGTCACCGAGACTTTCTTACGAGAAGCGAAAGAATACTTAAAACTCAGTGGAAAGTTATTAATTGTGGCCAATGAGTTTTTAAACTACGAAACCATCTTAAGGGGCCACTTTAAATCGGTTAACACATTAGTTACCGAGAATGGTTTTAAAGTCATTCAATGTGAAGGCATCATGAGAAAATAACGCCCTCACACTTCACATAAAAAAAGCGCCATAGGCGCTTTTTTTATTTTGCAAATCGACGGGGCAAATACGCCGCGTAAAGCACGAGCATGATCAACCAACCTAAGCTACCGGATAATTCAGCGCGAGGGATGATTCGCTCTTCCTCTTCTTCCTCTAGATCTCGCTCATCGAAGTCGTCGTCAGAGCTATCGCCAGAACCAGCCTCTCCACCGACATCTACATCGGGTTCCGGCTCGGGTTCGGGTTCATTGAGATCCAAAGTGTACTTATAGGCATACACCTGACCACTTGTGGAAAATACCCAATATACCACTCCGGAATACTCTCTATCTTCAAGTAAGCCAACATTCCAGTTAACACCTGAACTACCAGACACCCCTACATAATGGGTTTTTTCTGGCATTACGTTAAACACCCTGTGGCGTAAATCTAAAGTATTCACGAAAATTAATCGATTGTAGCCGTATGAATATATCCCCTGAATTGAAATAAAACCATTTCTTAACGCCGGTGAAGTAATGTCGCGATCAAATACTAATGTCCCATCCACCAATTCATACAACTTGTATTCATAAACACTCAAGGAAGCATCCGTTACCTCACCTGTATCCAGCTGAACAATACAGTATATTTTTCCCTGAGTACCATCACAGTATTCAATGGATAAATTGGTATTAACATTATCTGATTCAGGCAACATTACTTCTACTGGGTCGGCATACCCCCACCAATAAAACTTTGTGATATCTGCAACATCGACAACTTCTAAGACCGTACCAGAGCCATTGTAAATTACATTTAGACTCTTCACGTTTTGGATAGTTGAAAATTGATAGGTCGGTAACTGAGACCACTCTAATGGCCTAGCATGAAGCGTATTGCTTTCACCGTATGAAAAAAATTGCGTCAAACCGAGGTGGCTATTTGAAACGATAGAGTGCTCAATTGCAATATTGGAAACCTGTTGCGAGACCGGAGCATCACCATCGGCAAAATAGCCCGTTAGCCATAACCCTTTAGTGTCATCATTTTCATATGAATACACCGTGCCCCAGCTATACTCCTCTCTTTGATAGATTAGACTATTTAAGTTGATCGGCCACATATGTAATTGTAAGCCTTCAGGCAGATCATAGTAATCATAATTTGTGAAGGCACCCTCAAATCTTTCAGAGACGTCTGGGTGTTCACTCCAAATCAATCGCGTGTCTTGTGACTCACTCACGACGACAGGCATAAAGCGAGAAACAGGGGTTCTATCCGATAAGGGTAAATCCTGTTCTTCTGGAATTCGATTGTATTCAGAAAATCGGTACTCTTGCAGACTAAATGATTCTGCGGTAACCGCTGGCACATAATCATAAGTGGTGGAGGGGCCTGGCGTTTGAAAATCAAATTCGTAAAAGTGGATAATGCCGTCATTTGAATACACAGCAAACTTACCGCCATATTGCTGCATGACTTTCACTTCACTACCATAACTGAAGCTGACATTCGCACTCTTGCGGCTAATAATGCCTTCGTCTTCTGGCTTATTCGAAATAGCAATGGCTATGGCATTGGGCTCTTCTCGAATCGACTCATAGACTGGGGCTCTTGGACTAATGGATTCGGGGTCTATTTCAACAGCGCTGAAATCAAACTCGCATTCTTCCTGGCTGTCTTGATCTAAACAACTGTCTTCCACATATTTGAATGACCCTACTGTAACCGCGGTATCTAGTTCAATAGTGACACTCGCTCCAAAACAAAGCGAAGGCAATACCAGACACGCGAAAACAATCTTTTTATTCACTCTAAACATCCATTTTTTATTCTTATTTAATTCGATTTTTATTTAGACCAGACTACTCATCACTAAACTCGCGACCTTCGTAGAAGCCCGGTGCCAAGTTTTCAAACCGCGTATACTTACCAATGAAGGCCAATCGATCGGTGCCGATTTCACCGTTACGGTGCTTACCGACAATGATCTCACCGATGCCTTTATCAGGAGAGTCTTCGTTGTATACCTCATCACGATAGATAAAGGCGATGATGTCCGCATCCTGCTCGATGGCCCCCGATTCACGAAGGTCAGAGTTCACCGGGCGTTTATTCGGGCGTTGCTCCAAAGAACGGTTTAGCTGAGACAGAGCAATCACAGGACAACTAAACTCTTTGGCAATGGCCTTTAATGAGCGGGAGATTTCTGAGATTTCTTGAGTTCGCCCTTCACTATTACCCGCCACTCTCATTAACTGTAGGTAATCGACCATGACCAAAGCGAGATCATTGTTGTTTTCGCGATAAACACGACGACAACGGGCGCGCATCTCTTGCGGTGTCAGCGCGGCGGTATCATCCACATAGAAAGGTTTATCCTTCAGCATGTTGAAGGCAGAGGTTAGCTTTGGCCAATCCTCTTCGTCTAGTTTACCTGAACGTAACTTGCCAGATGGAATGCGGCCCAAGGATGAATACATACGCATAAGAATCGCTTCTTTCGGCATCTCCATACTGAACACCAAAACTGGACGATTGGTGGCCAGCAGCGCATTCTCACATAGGTTCATGGCGAAGGTGGTTTTACCCATCGAAGGACGACCCGCCACAATGATTAAGTCGGCTGGTTGGAAGCCGTTTGTGCGCTTATCTAGCTCTTCAAAGCCCGTCGTTAAACCTGTCAAGCCCTCTTCCATCTGGAACAGCTCTTCGATCTTTTCCAATGTGCGAGACATGATGGGGTTGACGTGTTCGGGGCCTGAATCTTTCTTGCCACCACCCTCGGCAATCTCGGCAATGCGCTTTTCTGCATCACTGATCATATCGAGTGGATCTCGACTGGAATCCGTAAACACTCCATCCGCGATATCGGTAGCCGCCTCAGCTAGGCGACGCATCAAGGCCTTTTCTTTAACAATATCCGCGTAAGCTTCTATATTCGCCGCGGAAGGCGTGCTTTCGACTAAGTCTGACAAATACTCAAGACCGCCAATGTTCTCGAGCTCACCCAAATCCTTAAGCTCATCACTCAAGGTCAGTACATCGAACGGCTTTTCTTGCTCTGAGAGGGTCTCGATAACGGAGTAAATGGTGCGATGCGCGTGACGATAAAAATCCGACGCTTGAACACGTTCGGCTACGTTCTCGAAAGCTCGATTGTCTAGCATCAAGCCGCCCAGCACAGACTGTTCTGCATCGACAGAATTCGGCGGCGTTTTTAAGTTTTCGATTTGCTCGTCCATTGGATGAATTTTAACCGCTACAGCATTTAGGAGTCTTTTAGGAACCCACAAGTTTGCCCTTTTTGCCATGGAATTACTAGGTACTGGGCGATTGTCTGTTTCATTCAGGCACAAAAAAGCCCCAATGCATTTGGCACTGAGGCTTTTTCATTATTCGGCAGATCTTAAGGTTCTTCGTTAAGCCTGATGCACTCAAGCAAAAACCACCGAAAAACCCAAGTTTCCTCGACGAATATTACTCTTCAGGTACAACGTGTACAGTAAGAGAAGTTGCAACGTCAGCGTGCAGTTGAAGTGCAATCTCGAAAGTACCAGTAGTACGTAGAGGACCGTTTGGAAGACGGATTTCAGACTTGCTAGCTTCGATGCCAGTAGAGCTGATTAGGTCTGCTAGGTCACGAGTACCGATAGAACCGAATAGCTTACCTTCGTCACCCGCTTTAACAGCAAGAGTCAGTTCAAGCTCTTTAAGTTGCTCAGCACGGCTTTGTGCAGTCGCTAGTTTCTCAGCCGCTTGTGCTTCTAGTTCAGCACGACGCGCTTCGAAGGTTTCAACGTTTGCTGCAGTAGCAGGAACCGCTTTACCTTGAGGGATAAGGAAGTTACGACCGTAACCCGCTTTTACAGTTACTTTGTCGCCTAGGCCGCCTAGCTTGGCAACTTTTTCTAATAGAATGATATCCATTTTAATACTCTCTTGTTACAGGGCTTTTCGAACCTTTAAAGGCTCAAACCATGAAAATCTGGAATCGAAAAACAATCCCACTTATGCCGTGTCTTTTGATCGTTTGCGAACATCCAAAATGGCGTCCAGCAAAGCGACCAAAATTAGTAACGCGTACATATACTGCAAAAAGAACAACAGGCTTAGGTAAAAAGCCAAAAGCCACTGTGTACTTAATTGCTTGTGAGCCACTACCCAGTGCACCAGACTCACCCCTACGAACATCATAGGCATAAGTAATACAGGCACAATGAAGAGCCACTCGACTTTCTGGCCTGCGATTAATAAGGCAAACAGACTTAAGATCCAATAAACCTTAGATAGGCGCAAACCATGAAATTCTTTTGTATAACCACCGGGGTGATACAACTCAGACTGCCAATGTCGGGCCAACAACAACGCGCCCAATGAAAACATCTGCAGTATGGCCCCCATAACTCCCACCATCACCGATACCAATGCAGCCTGCATCAATGCGATTTCTGGAAAAGAAGGTGTCAGCAATTCAACGATGTTATTCGCCATTTGCTGCATCAGTTGATACCACTGTGGAGCCAGTTCCGGTATCAAAACCGCTGCGATCAACCCTACCAAAGTAGACGCCCCCACAGCTGAACCTAAAGAAACGGTATAGCGCAAAACTGCAGCTAAACCCGCCCCTCCAGCGATCACGACAAACGCCGTAATCTCTTGTTGACTGGCATACCAAACAACGGTTGGCAACAACGCCAGCAACAAGATGTTAATCCCTGAATTGAGGCCTTGGCGAAGCATCACTAAGGCCACAATTGCGGCACTGATCCAATGGAGCAGAGGAAACGCCGCAAACAGTACTGCCAAGAACGCAGCCTGACGAGGGCTTTGCATCACGAAGCGTGCAATGCCTGTCATTCTGCCGCTCTACTGATTACTTGTGAGAATCAGTGTAAGGCAGTAACGCTACGTAACGAGCGCGCTTGATTGCTGTAGATAGCTGACGCTGATACTTAGCTTTAGTACCAGTGATACGGCTAGGAACAATCTTGCCAGTCTCAGTGATGTAGCCTTTTAGAGTATCTAGATCTTTGTAATCGATCTCAGCTACACCTTCGGCAGAGAAACGGCAGAACTTACGACGACGGAAAAAACGAGACATGATGTTAACTCCTATTCTTCTTCAGCTGCATCAGCGCTTGCTGCTGCATCATCTGCTTCAACGGCAGCTGTTTCGCTTTCTTCAGAACGACGCTCTTCACGACGATCTTGACGGCTTTCAGCTGCTTTGATTGGAGAAACCTCAGTTACCGCGTCTTTAGTGCGAATAACCATGCTACGGATAACAGCATCGTTAAAGCGGAACGTATTGTTCAGTTCGGCAAGAGTTTCGTTGTCACACTCGATGTTCATTAGAACATAGTGAGCTTTGTGGATTTTCTGGATTGGGTAAGCCAAATGACGACGACCCCAGTCTTCCAGACGGTGGATTTGACCACCCGCTTCTTTGATAGAGCCAGTGTAACGCTCGATCATTGAAGGTACTTGTTCGCTTTGATCTGGGTGTACCAGAAATACGATTTCGTAATGACGCATAAAATACGCTCCTTATGGGTTAATAGCCTTGGGTCAAGGTCTAGTCCTTAATGGCCTAGCAAGCTCAAGGCAAGGAGTCCTGCCTCTAGGGCGAGCCATAGAGAATCAGGGGCGCGCATTATGCACAAAAAAGCACCAAATAGCAATCTCTAGACGCCTATAAGCGAAATAGATTTTTTGCCCCCACCATGGAACTTACATGGATCTTGCCACTCAGAGTATACGGTTGCTTCGTGTAGCGACGGAGCGCCTATCATTGTGTTCCTTATTAGCAAGTCTTGCCCCCTCCCCCGGGGGCTTTTTTTATCCCTAGTCTGACCTAATATCGCCTAGCACTCCCCTATCCCTTGGTTTATGCTGGCCCCATAAAAATAAATAAATCAAAGGGTTAAATATGAATCGCTTACTCAAAGTGGGTGGCACGCTAGTCGTGGCCACTGGCATCCTAGCCGCCGTGTATGCCACCGAAATCCGCCAGCTTTACCACACTGTGCGCCTGTTTGACGCGGATGTTATTGTGGATAACTTCTCCCATATGTCTGATTTGGCACCGACCAGTCGCATCCCAGCATCAGGTGAAGTGAATCCCCTCGGCCAAGCACCACAAGCTCTCCCCGAAACCTTTATGTATAAAGGTGAGCCGCGCCCTATGCAGCAGTTCATCGAAGAATCAGCCACTACGGCCCTGGTCGTCGTAAAAGACCGTGACATTACCTTTCAAGATTACTACCAAGGAACCGGAGAGTTTGACCAGAGAATCTCTTGGTCCATGGCCAAAAGCTTCCTCAGCGCCATCTTCGGCGTAGCGGTTGAAGAGGGCCATATCAAGGACCTAAACGCCCCTGTGACCGATTATGTTCCAGAGCTGGCTGGTAGCGGATACGACGGCGTCACTATCAAGAACGTGCTGCAAATGAGCAGTGGCGTGTATTTCAACGAAGACTACGGTGATTTCAACAGCGATATTAACCGCTTTGGCCGTATTATGGCCTTAGGCGGCAGCTTCGATGAGTTCGCCGCCTCGCTTACCAAGGAGCGAGAACAAGGCACCTTTATGCATTATGTGAGCATAGACACTCATGTCATTGGCATGGTTCTGCGTGCCGCCACCGGCCAATCCATTGAAGAGTATTTCCAAGAAAAGCTCTGGTCTAAACTGAACACAGAAAAGGACGCCATTTACATTACCGACAGCACGGGCGAACCCATGGTCTTGGGCGGCCTCAATCTCATCACTCGAGATTATGCGAGAATGGGTATGCTCTATCGCGACCACGGTAAAATCGGTGATGAGCAAGTCATCCCGGCCCAATGGATCGAGGACAGCATCACGCCTGACGCCCCTCACTTAGAGCCAGGCAAGCGCGACACGGCAACCACCAATTTTGGATACGGCTATCAATGGTGGCTACCAGAAAACCCTGATCAAGAATTCTTAGCCATCGGTATCTATGGCCAATACATCTACATTAACCGCAAGCATAATGTGGTTATTGCGAAGAACAGTGCTGACCGGAATTTCATGGCTAACAATTACGAAAGCAAAGACATTGCCGTTGCGGCATTCCGTGCAATCGCAGAATCCTTAGCAGCCAACGATGTGAATGCACAACAAGCGCAAACCACTGAGCTGTAATAGACCGTCTTTCTTGAATAACAAAAAGCCCAGCGTTGCTGGGCTTTTTAATTACTCGAACTGCTTAAGACTTGAAATGCTGCTTTGGCAAAGTGCCGGTTAAAAATTGAAATAACATGACCCAGTCCGAAACAAAACTGTATAACGGGTACTTGAACGTGGCTGGACGGTTATGTTCATAGAAAAAATGCCCTACCCACGCAAAGCCATAGCCCACTACCGGTAAGGCCCATAGATAAATGTACTGCTGGGTAACAACCGCATACGCTAATAGCGAGAGTACCAGCATGCTCCCGATGTAGTGAAGACTACGGCAAACCACATTGCTGTGCTCAGACAAATAAAACGGGTAAAACTCTTTAAAACTTTTTATACGTTCTTCATGCATAAGCGGGGCCTCTCAACTTTTATTATTGTGCTTCCTATTATGCCTATTCAGAGGAAAAGGGGTATTCACCCAATGCGCCCCCAAACTGACATAAGAGGACAAAACATGCTCCAACAATCGAATTATCCAATAAGTTGCTTCAACTAATTGCAACTTTCCATCAATTTAACTGTATATACTGTGAGTTTAGATTGGGAGAGCGCAATGAACCAATATCATTCAATTCAAAAATGGCTCCACGCGGTCACTGGGCTGTGGATATTGGGCCTGTTTGCGCTTGGTATATGGATGCGCTCCTTAGGGTACTACGATAGCTGGTATCAAACCGGACCACAGGTTCACAAGGCATTAGGCGTGCTTCTGATTGCGGCCATGCTGCTGCGCTTAATTGCAAAAGTACAGTTTGACGCTCCGGCTCCGCTTTCAAACCACAAGCCATGGGAAGTCAGCATCGCAAAATGGACTCACTGGTTGATCTACGGCCTAGTGGCGATCATTCTGCTCAGCGGGTACCTCATTGGCACGGCCGATAACCGCGGAATAGACGTGTTCGGTTGGTTTGAAGTAAGCCCTCTTTTTGAACCATTTGATCGCCAAGAAGACATCGCTGGTGCCATCCATGAATATGCGGCCTACGGGCTAATTTCACTCGTCATTCTCCATGCAATGGGAGCCATTAAGCATGGGATAATTGACAAAGACTCAACGCTCAAAAGAATGTTTTAACACCAACAGGAGATACACAATGAAACGCCTTTTAACCATCGTCGCCGCGGCAGCACTCACCCTAAGCACTCAGGTATTTGCCGCAGAAAAATACAACTTCGATATTCGAGGCATGCACGCCTTTATCGAATTCAAAATCCAGCACCTTGGTTACAGCTGGTTAAAGGGTCGCTTTAATGACTTCGATGGCAGCTTCACGTTCGACGAAAAAAACCCAGAAAAATCTGCGGTCGAGGTATCCATCAAAACCGCTAGCGTCGATTCAAACCACGCTGAACGCGATAAGCATTTACGCAGTGCAGACTTCCTGAACGTAAGCAAATACCCTACTGCAACCTTCAAAAGCACTAAAGTCGTAAACAAGGGTGACGGAAAGGCTGATATTGAAGGTCAATTCACTCTAAACGGAGTCACCAAGAGCATCACGATCGCAGCAGAGCAAGTGGGCGCAGGTAGCGATCCATGGGGTGGTTTCCGTCGAGGCTTCACTGGTAGTACGACCATTGCGCTGAAAGATTATAATATCAACTTCAACCTTGGCCCGGCCTCTGAAACCGTAGAGATTCTTTTAAACATCGAAGGTGTTCGCCAATAATACTGAACACTTAATGTTTAAAATAAAAAACCGGAGCAGTGCTCCGGTTTTTTTTGTTCCTTTGACTATGAAACCGCTACATCCACCTGAGTTTTCTTGTGTAAAACCCAAGCAAACAAAGCGCCGGTGATGAACATAACAATCGAATAGCAGGTTGCGGCAATGGCCATTTCTGTATTTTGCAGCAAGGTTAAGGCGATCAAGATGGCCAACGTGCCGTTTTGAAATCCAACCTCAATGCCAATAGCTTTACTTTGCGCCTCATTAAGCTGAGCCAACTTTGCAATGCCGTATCCCATGGCCATACACAGTACATTCAACAATATGGTTGCAAGGCCTACCTGTGCAAAAATTTCACCCATTTGCGAGATATTTTTCGCCACAATACCAACGACGATCACAAACAAAATCACCACCGAAAAAATCTTCACCGGCTTCTCCGCTTTCAGCGCAATAGCTGGCTTAAAGCGATTGATTAGCATGCCTAACGCCACGGGAATGATCGTGATCACAACGAGCTTTTTAATCGTATCCACAAGCGGTAGGGCGATAGCCTCTTCTTTACCTAATATCAGGTCCATGAAAAATACGATTAACAGCGGCACGGTAAACGGCGCGATCAAACTGACGATAGAGGTTAAAGAAACGGACAACGCCACATCCCCTTTTGCCAGATAGGTATATAGATTAGATGTGGTACCACCTGGACATAGCGCTAGAATCATAAGACCCACCGCAATCGCACCTTCTAACCCCATCATTAGAACAATCAGGTATGCCAATATGGGCAACATAACCATTTGCGCAATCATGCCCAGTACAATGGCCTTTGGCTTAACCAATACCAACTTGAAATCAACAGGTTTGAGGCTGAGCCCCATCCCTAACATGATAATAAACAGAGAAGCAGGTAAAAATACCTTAATCAGTAGATCGGCTTGCATAAGAACCCCAAGTTATTTTTATTTTCGTCGAGCTTAACCATTTAGCCATACTATGCCAAGCCATGCCCTTAGATGTGGCCTAAAATGCCATATTTGTGTCTCGCTAGCGTGTCATTTTCTTCACGAAGACCACCACAAAAAGAGCCAATGTGAAACTGCCCGCAAACGCCTCGATCGCGGCGACAACTCGACTGGGGCCTATTGGAACTAAATCCCCATAACCAAGCGTGGTAAAGGTCACCACGCTAAAATAGAGGGTTTTAAAGAAGGTTTGAATATTAACAAGCCCGCTCTGCTCTAGGTCTAGGCGTAACAACTGCCCGCTATCGTTGATCCCTAGTAAGAAGTAAGTGATGCCGCACATTAAAATAAAGCACAAAGAAAACAAGATAACGCGCAGTGGCCGCTCACCGTAACCACAGAAAACATCTACTAATTTGCTAATAGCGCGTCGGAATGACCACTTTGGCATTTGATAACGACGCATGAGCATTTCTGCGTAAAAAAAGTGCCCAGCCAATTCAAACAGGCCTTGCAACTCACTCACCTTTCGAAGATTACGGCAGATTTCTTCAGCCTGTTCGAAAAAGTCGCGGGCTTCTGCTTGCCGACCTTCGCGTCGAGCCTCTCTCCCTTTTCCTTCATGCAGTAGTTGCGTTCCCCATTCAATATTTTCTATCTTCGCACCTTCAAATCGTGCACCTAATAAATTCACATCTTTTAGATTCGCAAAGTGGAGGTTAGCTTCTCTACAATCCGCTTTCATGAGAGAGGCCCCCTCTAAATCTATGTGAAACAAATGCGCGCCTTGCAAATTGGCACGATAGAGGTCGGCTCTCGCTAGTGAGTAGCCTTGCTTTTGACCATGGCACACTAAATTAATGCCTTCTAGGTTTGCCCGAGACAAGGCAAACCCTTCTAACTTATGACCCTGTTTCGCCAGCGCCTCAAGCTCTTTGGCCAGTGGCTTACCGGCTTTATCTGCCGTGGGGTCATGCCAAAAACAGAACCCTTGACCTGCATCTTCTAGTTGGCAGCGACTGCCATCTTTAAACTGATAAATACACACAGGCATCCCCTATCTGGCTACTTAGAGTGTAGACCATTAAAGGCTTTGATCATGCTACAGGAGGTGGTGGCATTGAAACGCTAGGTGATATTGCCGATAGGGAATCATAAAAAATAGGCATAAAAAAAGGGTAGCCTTGCTACCCTTTTTTCTACTGTACGAGCTAAGCAATCGCTTTAGTGATTGCAGCTAGGTCCATGTACATGACCGTGCTCAAGTTCACCCTGCGTCGCTTCACGAATATCCGTGATTTCGCCACTGAATGCCAAGGTAACATCTGCCAATGGGTGGTTACCATCGATCGTCACGGTGTCGCCTTCAACACTTGTCACTTCAACCACAACTTCGCCTTGAGGGCCGTCTGCGGTGAAGGCCATACCCACTTCAACGTTATCCACACCTTGGAAAGCCGCTAGAGGCACTTCTTGAACAAGCGCTTCATCGCGAACGCCGTAACCCTCTTCCGGGGTCACTAAAACTTCGTAAGATTCACCAACCTTCTTACCAGCTAAGGCAGATTCAAGGCCTGGCACGATGTTGCTGTGACCGTGAATGTAAAGTAGCGGCTCGCCACCTTGTGAAGTTTCGATGACTTCGTTGGTGTCAGCATTCTTTACAGTAAATTCTAGGGTTACAACTTTGTTGTTTTCGATTGTCATTGGGCTCTCCTTTCGAGTTTCCCTTTGAACGAGTCATACTCGCTTTCTTTCTAAAAAAACAAACCTAGCACGCGTTTGCCTGCTAGGTTTTATTCGGTCGATTCAGTTACACACAAGTGCGTACCCAGACCTAATCTAAAGGGCTAATTAGCCTTCGATGCCTTTTAAAGTTAGCTTGATGCGACCTTTGTTATCCACATCCAACACTTTTACTTTAACAATTTGGCCTTCTTCTAGGTGGTCTGCAACGTTTTCAACACGTTCCTCAGAAATCTGAGAAATATGAACTAGACCGTCTTTTCCTGGAAGAATATTTACGAACGCACCGAAATCAACAACCTTGTTAACTTTACCTTCGTAAATCGCACCCACTTCAGCTTCTGCCGTTACTGCAACAAACATGTCACGAGCACGCTCAGCCGCTTCTTTGGTTAGTGCAAAGATGCTGATCAAACCGTCTTCGGCGATATCCGCTTCTGCACCCGTTTCTTCTGTAATACCGCGAATGGTTGCACCACCTTTACCGATCGCTTCCGCAATTTTGTCCTGAGGAATCTTAACAGTAATGTACGTTGGGGCATTAGAAGGCATTTCAGTGCGAGGCGCTGAGATGACTTCATTCATTTGCTTAAGAATGGTCATACGTGCATCTAGAGCCTGCTCTAGAGCGATCTCCATGATCTCTTCTGTGATACCTTGAATCTTGATATCCATTTGCAGTGCAGTAATACCCGCTTCAGAACCCGCTACTTTAAAGTCCATGTCACCCAAGTGATCTTCATCACCTAGAATGTCAGTCAATACAGAGAAGCGATCACCCTCTTTAACTAGACCCATAGCGATACCCGCTACTGGTGCTTTAACAGGCACACCGGCGTCCATCAAGGCAAGAGAGGCTGAACATACAGAAGCCATAGAAGAAGAACCATTTGATTCTGTAATTTCAGAAACCACACGTACAGTGTAAGGGAATTCTTCCGCAGTCGGCATCATGGCTTGAACACCGCGACGAGCCAAACGGCCGTGACCAATTTCACGACGGCCTGGTGCACCCATACGGCCACATTCACCTACAGAATACGGAGGGAAGTTATAGTGGAACAAGAAGTTGTCACGTGTTACTTCGTGTAGGAACTCAATGATTTGAGAGTCACGGCTAGAACCTAATGTAACGGTACCGATCGACTGAGTCTCACCACGAGTAAACAATGCAGAACCGTGAGTACCTTTTAGTACATCCACTTCAATGTTCAGATCACGTACAGTTTTGTTATCACGACCGTCAATACGTGGTTCGTTAGAAAGGATACGCTCACGTACCACTTCTTTTTGTAGCGTCTTGAACAGCTTAGAAATTTCTTCGCCGTTGCTGCCTTCTTCGTTTTCAACCAACAAAGCGTCTTTGATTTTGGCTTTGGCTGCATCAATTTGCGTGTAACGCTCCATTTTATCTTTGGTTTGATACGCAGCTGTTAGGTCCGCTAGGCCAACTTCTTTCATTGAGTTGTAAAGAGCAGTATTCACTTCTGGCGCAGTCCATTCCCAACGCTCAGCACCTGCTTCTTGAGCAAAGGCTTTAACCGCTTCGATCACAACTTGGAACTCTTGATGCGCAAACAATACGGCACCCAACATTTGGTCTTCGCTAAGCTCTTGAGCTTCTGATTCCACCATAAGAACGGCGTCTTCAGTACCAGCAACCACCATGTCTAGTAGAGAGGTTTTTAGTTGTTCAAACGTTGGGTTAAGTAGGTAACCTTCTTCATTGGTAAAACCAACGCGAGCAGCACCGATCGGGCCATCGAATGGGATACCAGATACCGCTAGGGCTGCAGAAGCACCGATCATAGCTGCAATGTCAGGGTTGTTGCTCGTGTCAGCAGATACAACTGTCGTGATCAACTGAACTTCATTCATGTAGCCTTCAGGGAAAAGAGGGCGAATTGGACGGTCAATTAAACGACTCACCAAGGTTTCGTTTTCGCTTGGACGGCTCTCGCGCTTGATGTAGCCACCAGGGATTTTACCGGCAGCGTAGTATTTTTCTTGATAGTTAACCGTCAATGGGAAGAAGTCTTGACCTGGCTTGGCTTCTTTAGCGCCTACAACCGTCGCCAATACTTGAAGATCGCCCATGGTCACCAATACGGCACCACTAGCTTGGCGTGCGATACGCTTGGTTTCTAGCGTAACTTCTTGGTTTCCGAACTGAAACGTTTTAGTAACAGGAGTTAGATTAAGCATAGTTATCCTTAATTGATAAGGCAGTAAGCTTGAAAGCGTTCTATCGGCCTGTATTTCCAAGCATTAGCCCTTTTAGTCTGCTTGCCGAGTCATCAATGCACAGGTGACCGCAAGCAGAAAAAGGCAAATGGTTAGAAACACGGAACCCTGAACCACTTAAGAAAACCGACTGCCAAGGTTTTCACATTTGTTTTTGTTATGAGAGCTGGCCACTCTCAGAAAAGCAAAAACCCCCTAAGTGGGGGTTTAAGCAAATCTCTAATTAGCGACGTAGACCTAGACGCTTGATTAGAGAAGCGTAACGAGCAACGTCTTTACGCTTTAGGTAATCCAACAACTTACGACGTTGGTTTACCATGCGGATCAAACCACGACGAGAGTGGTGATCTTGCTTGTTCGCTTGGAAGTGTGGCTGTAGGCCATTGATGTTGTGAGTCAATAGCGCTACTTGCACTTCTGGAGAACCAGTGTCACCTTCAACAACTTGGTACTCTTTAATGATAGCTGCTTTAGCTTGAGCATCTAATGCCATGAGATATTCCTCAAAGTTATATGCGTTAGTAAAAGATTAAGGAAGATAGCCACCGTGCATATAAACAGTGGTATCCACCCTTAAGTGTACTAGCCCAGCACTTGGCTTAGCTCTGGTACCTTAAGTAGGCGCTTAGGAGCCACAACCCCTTGAGCGTCCATCTCCCCTAGGGCAAGCAAGAACTCTTGGTCTTCCCAGCGGAGGCGCAATTGTACCTGAGGCAACGGCCCTGCACCACCATCAGATACCCTAATTGAACGTCCAAATTGAAGATCTTTGGCCTGATCTAAGGTCAGCTGAATAATAGGCACCGATTCCAGCGCTGTATAGGTCGGAAGAAGCCTTTCATCCATTAAGGCATAGTCGGTCTCTGGGGTACTATGCTCACCCCCTTTAAGCTCAATCAACTGCTCGATCGTCAGCATGTTTTCCGTGCTATAGGGGCCTGCCGCAAGGCGGCGAAGCACCTTCACGTACCCCAACGAACCAAGGGCCTTGGCCACATCCTCACCCAGTGAGCGAATATAGGTGCCTTTCGAGCACGTCACATCCAATTCAATGTAGTCGTCACCCAGGCTGACTAACTTCAGGTCATGTATTGTAACCGTTCGGGCTTTTTGCTGAATGTCGTACTCAATACCCTCACGTGCCAACTCATAGAGCTTCTTACCCTCATGCTTGAGCGCACTATAAATGGGGGGAACCTGTACAATATCGCCTCGAAACTGCGACAAGGCGGCTTCGACTGCTGGCTCAGTTAAATTGGGGATTGGGGCGGTATCTAGAAGTTCACCTTCGACGTCACCCGTGGTGCGGGATTCACCGAGCTGAATGCGAGTGAAGTATCGTTTAGTGCTGTCCAATAGGCGCTGACTAAACTTGGTGGCCTCACCAAGGCATATCGGCAAAACGCCGGTTGCGATGGGGTCGAGAGCCCCTGTATGACCGCCTTTTTGAGCCTGATACAACCATTTCACCTTTTGCAAAACAGCATTAGAGGTCATACCAGCTGGCTTGTCGATCACGATGATACCGCTTATTTCACGGCCTTTGCGCTTGCGTCCCATTCATTACTACCCGAATTAAGACCCCAGATGAACAGCAAACAAGACTCACAGAGAAGGTTATTCTCCGCTGTCTTGGTCCTTCTTACGGGCTTCATTGATCAAATTAGTTAAGCGGTGACCTTGTTCCAGCGTCACGTCGTAGTGAAACCTCAGTTGCGGGGTGATCCGGGTCTTCATAATCTGCGATAGCTCTGTACGTAAATACCCCGCCATGTCATTCAAAACGGCTTCCGTTTCCTTAACCGTGGCAGCGTCCGCCTCAACCATGCCAGACTTCATCACCGTGAAGTACACATCTGCGTAGCCCAAATCTGTCGCGACTTTTACCGCATTAAGCGTGACAATCCCTAATCTCGGGTCTTTCACTTGAAATTGCATCATTTCGGCCAAATCGCGTTTGATTTGCTCACCTAAACGCTGAACTCGGCTGTATTCTTTTGCCATATACGTTTCCCACTCTGGCCGGTGTATGTGTATCTAACATAGTCAACGTAACTTCGTGTATCCACCACATCAGAAACAGACGATAGATAAAAATACCAGCCAATTCTAAATAATACAGAAACTGAAAACCCCCTAACGGGGGTTATCAAGTTTTTGGTGCTCTACCTAGTAGAAACTAGGCTACATCACACTCGTCATTAAATGGTACGCGCCACTTCTTTAACGTCAAAGACTTCGATCTGATCGCCTGGCTTAACGTCATTGTAGCTCTTAACCGCAATACCACACTCCATGCCTTGACGAACTTCTTGTACGTCATCTTTGAAGCGACGGAGAGATTCCAACTCACCTTCAAAGACCACCACGTTGTCACGCAATACACGGATCTTCTTGTTACGGTATACGGTACCCTCTGTCACCATACAACCCGCAACAGCACCCATCTTAGGTGATTTGAACACGTCGCGTACTTCAGCAATGCCCACGATTTCTTCACGCAGTTCAGGAGCTAGTAGACCTGACATGGCTTGCTTAACATCATCGATTAAGTCGTAGATGATGCTGTAATAACGCATATCCAAACCATTGGTTTCTACAACGCGCTTAGCGGCTGCATCTGCACGCACGTTGAAACCAAAGATAACCGCGTTAGAAGCAAACGCTAGGTTTGCGTCCGTTTCGGTGATACCACCCACACCGCTCGATACAACCGTCACTTTTACTTCGTCGGTAGACAACTGTTCAAGTGCGCCGATCAAGGCTTCTAGTGAACCACGTACGTCGGTTTTAACAACGATATTCAAGCTAGACGCTTCCGCTTCACCACTCATGTTGAACAGTGCGTCAAGCTTGGCTGCTTGCTGGCGAGCTTGAGTTTGCTCTTTCTCTTTAGCAGAGCGAATTTCCGCTACTTCACGAGCACGTTTCTCGCTTTCCGCTACTAGGAATTGATCACCCGCACCAGGAGGCGTATTCAAACCAAGAATCTCAACTGGAATGGACGGACCAGCCTCTTCGATCGGCTGACCATTTTCATCCAACAACGCACGTACACGACCAATAGAGGTACCCGCCAGTACGATATCACCACGCTTCAATTGACCGTTCTGAATCAACAGTGTTGCCACTGGACCACGGCCCTTATCGAGACGAGATTCTACGACCACACCGGTCGCAGGACCGTCAGCAACCGCTGTGAGTTCTAGCATCTCAGATTGAAGAAGCACAGCTTCCAGTAGTTCATCGATGCCTTGGCCTGTGTGAGCAGAAACAGGTACAAACTGAACGTCACCACCCCAATCTTCAGGGATAACATCTTTGGCTGCCAACTCATTCTTAACCCGATCTGGGTCAGCAGACTCTTTATCCATTTTGTTTACCGCTACTACAATCGGCACACCTGCCGCTCGAGCATGCTGTACAGCTTCTTCCGTTTGAGGCATTACACCATCGTCTGCTGCAACAACAAGAATAACGATATCCGTTGACTGAGCACCACGAGCACGCATAGCTGTGAACGCTGCGTGTCCAGGCGTATCTAAGAAGGTGACCATGCCCTTATCAGTATCAACATGGTAAGCACCGATGTGCTGTGTAATACCGCCCGCTTCACCGCTGGTGACACGAGTAGAGCGAATATAATCAAGTAACGACGTTTTACCATGGTCAACGTGACCCATTACCGTCACGACCGGCGCACGGGATACTTGCTCACCATCGTACTTCACTTCTTCAAGCAAGTTCTCTTCTTCAATATTGTCAGAGACCTGCTTGTACTTGTGACCCATTTCTTCAATAACTAGGATCGCAGTATCATTGTCCAGTGCTTGGTTGATGGTGGCCATTACACCTAGCTTCATCAACTCTTTAATCACTTCACCAGCTTTAACCGCCATACCTGAAGCCAATTCACCAACCGTAATGGTTTCGCCTTTCAATTCAACTTCGCGAATCATTGGCGCCGTAGGCTGTTGGAATTGATGCTGAGCATCGTCTCTGCCGCGACGTTTACCCCCGCCAGCACGACGACGACCATCGAAAGAGTCATCCATGCCTACATCGCGGCGACGGGTACCTCGACTCTTGCCTCCACGATCATCGTAGCGGCCCTTATCTTTCTCTTTATCTTTATTTCGGAACTCTTTCTTCTTAGAGTTCTTATCGTCACGAGAAGCATTGTCTGCCGGTGCATCAGTTGTTCCAGCAGGCTTGGCAGATGGTGCTTTTCTGGCAGGCTTTTTATCGCCCGCTTTTTTATCAGCAGGTTTACGCTTGCCTTCAGCAGCCTTACCATCTTTTTCAGGCGCATCATCTTTAACGATGGTACGCTTTTTACGAACCTCGATGTTAACGGCTTTTTTACCAGAACCAGTATTTAAGGTTGTGGTGGTTTTACGCTTCAACGTAATTTTTTTCGGTTCATCAGTGGTTTTTTCACCGTGGCTCTTTTTAAGGAAGCCCAGCAAGACCAGTTTTTGCTTTTCGTCTACTTTGTCATCACCGCTTTTATGAGGCAAACCTGCATCGTTCATCTGAGCTAACAGACGCTCTACTGGTTGCTTCAGGGCCGTGGCAAGTTGTTGTACGGTCACTTCTGCCATTCGAATATTCTCCTCCGCTTACCTTACTACTCGGTTTACTCAAACCAAGGTTTACGTGCGGTCATAATTAATTGAGCGGCCTTTTCTTCATCGATATCTTCAATACCTACGATATCGTCTACGCCTTGCTCAGCGAGATCCTCCATTGTGCAAATGCCCTTACTTGCCAACACCAAGGCCAGGTGTTGATCCATGCCTTCCATATTTAGAAGGTCGTCTGCAGGCTTTGCGTCTTCAAGCTTTTCTTCATCCATTAGCGCTTGAGTCAGCAAAACATCTTTTGCACGAGCTTGAAGTTCATCTACCACTTCTTCGTCGAAGCCATCGATTTCAAGCATTTCTTCGCGTGGCACATAAGCCACTTCCTCAAGACCTGTAAAGCCCTCTTCTACCAGAACGGTAGCAACGTCTTCATCAAGATCTAAAGCGCTCATTAGATTCTCAACTAGAGAACCTGCCTCTTGCTCTTGTTTTGCGCCAGCTTCTTCTTCTGTCATCACATTGATGGTCCAGCCAGTGAGTTCGCTAGCAAGCTTAACGTTTTGACCACCACGACCGATTGCGATCGCTAGCTGATCTTCTGCAACAGCTACATCCATTGAATTAGTTTCTTCATCCATTACGATGGATTCAACTTCAGCAGGTGCTAGTGCGTTAATAACGAGTTGAGCTGGATTATCATCCCACAACACGATATCAACACGCTCATTACCAAGCTCGTTAGAAACGGCTTGCACGCGAGCACCACGCATACCAACACACGCTCCTACAGGGTCGATGCGTTGATCGTTGGTTTTAACCGCGATTTTAGCGCGAGAACCACAGTCACGAGCAGCCGCTCGAATTTCAATGGTTTCTTCACCAATTTCAGGCACTTCGATTGTGAACAATTCAATCAACATCTTATTCGATGCTCGGCTCATAATCAGTTGAGGGCCACGGTTCTCAGGATTAATTTCCATTAACACCGCACGCACTCGATCACCCACGCGGAACACTTCACGAGGAATCAATTGGTCGCGAGGTAGCAAGCCTTCAGCATTGCTTCCCAAGTCCATAATAATGTTATCGCGAGTCACTTTTTTCACGGTACCGTGAATAAGTTCACCCACACGATTCTCATACGCTGCAGTGATTTTCGCACGCTCAGCTTCGCGAACTTTCTGCATGATGATTTGCTTTGCTGCTTGAGCTGCGATACGACCGAAATCTGGGTTGTCTACTTTTTCTTCGTAAGTATCACCTTCTTTCAAATTCACATCGATATCGGCGGCTTCTTGCATATTCAATTCAGAACCCAGGGCTGGGACAACTTCATTGCTAACAATAGTCCAGCTGCGATAAGTCTCGTAGTCACCAGAACGACGATCGATAACCACACGAATCTCTGGCTCTTCGTCCTCATAACGCTTTTTCGCTGCAGCAGCTAACGCCAGTTCGATCGCTTCAAAAATTACTTCGCGCTCTACACCTTTTTCGTTAGAGACAGCTTCGGCAACTAGCAGTATCTCTTTGCTCATATACGTGCCCTCGGTCGTCCTATTTCTTTGTTTTGTTATCTTGGAAAATCAAATATGCCTTATCGACGGAATCGACAGGCAACAGATACTCATGATTGTCGACATGAACAACGATATCCTCACCGTCCTCAATGCCAACCAACTTACCCTTGAATTTACGTCTGCCTTCAAATGCATAACGCAATTTAACATCGACAAATTCACCAACATATTTTTCAAATTGCTCAAGCGTAAATAGCGGACGATCTAACCCTGGTGAAGAGACCTCAAGGTTATACTCACTGGATATTGGATCCTCTACATCCATTACGCCACTGACTTGGCGACTTACCGTCGCACAATCGTCCACCGTCACGCCGTTGTCGTGATCAATGAAAATTCTTAACACTGAATCCTTACCCTTTGGGATGTACTCTAAACCCCAAAAGATATAGCCCAAGGCTTCTACCACAGGCTTGATCAAATCAATTAATTGTTGCTCTTTACTGGCCACAATAACTCCACAGATACAAAAATTGGGCTAAAGAGTGGTCCGGCTTACACACCAAACACCCGAGCCCAATTCGTAGCACATTTACAGCTGCTAGCGCGCCGGTAAACCATAGGGCCCACCAACAAAAAACCCCTTTCCGAAGCCACCGCAAACATTCTTGCAACGTCTTCAATAGGGGTTCTCGACCATCAGTCCCAAGGGACTGGACTTAGTTCGAATGCCATAGGCATTCTAATTGGTTGCGGGGGCCGGATTTGAACCGACGACCTTCGGGTTATGAGCCCGACGAGCTACCAGGCTGCTCCACCCCGCGTCAAAACTGCACACATTATAGAGAACTACAATACATTCAGCAAGGCGACTTATGTTTCGCCCATTAGAAATGCTATAAAAGCATAAGAAGATTGGTGCGGATGGAGGGACTTGAACCCTCACGTGCTTTCGCACACAGCGACCTCAACGCTGCCTGTCTACCAATTTCAGCACATCCGCTAAAGCTTACTCGACTACAGGCGCATCCGACTCAGTCGCAGCACCTTCGATTACAGGCACTTCTGTTTCAACTTCTTCGATCACCTGAATCTCAGGAAGACCTTCATCAGCTAAGCCTGTTGCCTTTTCTTTTGCGAAATACGCCAAAGCAAAACTGGTGACAAAAAACACAACAGCCAGTAGTGACGTTGAACGAGTCAGGAAGTTGCCAGAGCCAGCACTACCAAATACCGTCTGAGACGCACCACCACCAAAGCTAGCGCCTGCATCAGCACCCTTGCCTTGCTGAATCAAAACCAAACCAATGATGATCAAGGCCACCACGATATGAAGAACTAAAACCAAGCTTTCCATTTGTCCGCCTAAGCTACCGCATTACATATTGCTATAAAATCACTGGCAACGAGAGAGGCTCCGCCTACTAACGCACCATCCACATCAGGTTGAGCAAAAATATCAGCCGCATTACTCGGCTTAACACTGCCACCATACAAAATCTGCACCGTTTGGGCAATTTCACCATTCTGCTGCGCCAACAGCGCTCGAATAGAAGCATGCACCTCTTGAGCCTGCTCTGGTGAGGCTGTTAAGCCAGTACCAATCGCCCAAACCGGCTCATACGCAATGACTGATTTCCCAAAGCCTTCAACGCCCACCAAGCCCATAACAGCTTGAATTTGCGATTGAATCACCTCAAGCGTCTTACCTGACTCTCGCTGTTCAAGTGTCTCGCCAACACATAGAACCGGAATCAGATTATCAGCCAACGCCTTCTTAAACTTTTCAGCAATCGCAGCATCGGTTTCACCGAACAACTCTCGCCTTTCACTGTGCCCCACAAGCACCATGGAGCACCCAAAATCCTTCAGCATACTGGCACTCACCTCACCAGTATAAGCCCCTTGCTCATGCTCGCTTAACGTCTGCGCACCCCAAGCGATGGGACTATCATTTAACTGAGCCTGACACTGGGCCAGGTAAGGCGAAGGAGCAAAAACAGCCACCTGCGCCTTTGGGGCTTTCAGCACATCTGCAAGTTCAGCTAGACGAGCCTGGTTTTCTGCGAGAGAACCATGCATTTTCCAATTTCCAGCTACCAACTTTTGACGCATCTAACCACACCCAATTTTTGGAAGGTGGCGATACTACCTAAGTTCCTCGCCTCAAGCAAGAGCTGAGACGGCTTAAGCCGCGTCTCCGACCACAGCAGCTAAGCGATCAACCAAGCCGAGCACCAGTGCTTCGTCCTCTCCTTCGGCCATAACTCGCACCACCGGCTCTGTACCAGAGGGTCTCAGAAGAATACGCCCCCTACCGGCCAACTCTTGCTCGGCCTCTGCAACAGCGGTCTGCACGCGTTCAGAGTCCACCACCGACTTATCAGCCACCTTCACGTTTTTCATGATTTGAGGCAGCTTGCTCATACCTTGTTTGAATTGACCCAAGCTCTGCCCTTTCTCTCGCAACGCCTTCATCACCTGAAGTGCCGCTACGATGCCATCCCCTGTCGTTGTAGCATTGAGACACAAAATGTGACCAGAATTCTCGCCGCCGAGCGCCCAATTGTGCTCCTGAAGTTGCTGCAGCACATAGCGATCGCCCACATTGGCCCGAACAAAAGGAATACCCATATCTTTTAACGCCAGCTCCATTCCCATGTTCGTCATCAGAGTCCCAACAACCCCACCTTGAAGCGTATCGGTTTCGTGCTGATAGCGAGCAATCATATAGATAATCTCATCGCCATCTACCAATTCACCTTCAGAGTCCACCATCACAACACGGTCACCGTCACCATCAAAGGCGATACCAAGGTCTGCGCGTAGCTCGACGACTTTTGACTGTAAGGCCTTAGGACTGGTTGAGCCCACCTGCTCGTTGATATTCAGGCCATCAGGCTGGTTGCCCATGGTATACACTTCCGCTCCCAGCTCGGAAAACACAGCCGGTGCGATTTGATAGGTGGCCCCATGAGCGCAGTCCAAGACAATGCGCATGCCCTTCAGACTCAAACCAAAAACGGTGCTCTTACAAAATTCGATATATCGCCCCGCGGCATCACCGATACGCTTGGCCTTACCAAGACGGTCTGACGCCACCACTTCCATAGGACTATCTAACAACTCTTCAATAGCCGCCTCTGTTTCATCATCGAGCTTACTGCCATCTGGTGAAAAGAATTTAATGCCGTTGTCGAAATAAGGATTATGCGAAGCACTGATCACAATGCCCGCATCCGCATGAAAGGTGCGCGTTAGATAGGCTATCCCAGGAGTCGGCATAGGACCCAACAAACCACTGTCCACACCTGCTGCGGATAAACCCGCCTCCAAAGCAGATTCGAACATGTATCCAGAGATTCGCGTATCCTTGCCTATTAAAATGTGACGCTTACCTTGACTGGCAAACACCTTTCCTGCCGCCCAGCCAAGTTTCATGACAAACTCAGGGGTAATGGCACCTTCACCTACACGACCACGAATGCCGTCCGTACCAAAATACTTGCGTCCCATATTTATTCCTTATAATCGTCGTGTTTATTATTTATTCTGTAATGTTGCGCTAACCACCGCTAACGCATCTGCTGTCGCTTTCACATCGTGCACGCGCAGAATATGCGCACCACCCATGGCGGCTATGACCGCACTCGACACACTCGCAAACAACCGTTCTGAGACCGGCCTTGGCACTCCATCCTCGCTTGCCAGCACCGCCCCCAACATAGATTTACGCGATAACCCTGCTAAAACGGGGTACCCTAGGTCGGTTAATTTTGCCATATTCGCGAGCAACTGATAATTGTGCTCAACCGTTTTACCAAAGCCAAAGCCTGGGTCGAGTATGATTTTCTCTTTTGGCACACCTGCCGCGCAACAGGCCTTCGCACGAGACGCTAAATAGCCCAGAACCTCAGATACAACACCCTCATAACTCGGATTGGTTTGCATTGATTGTGGCTGACCCTGCATATGCATGATGCAAATGGGCAAACGAGAGGCTATCGCCGCTTCAATCGCACCCGAACGTTCGAAACCCCTAACATCATTCAACAGATGCGCACCCGCATCTGCCGCATGAGTCATGACCTCAGGAGCACTACTGTCGACACTGACACAAACATCCAATCGAGTCGTGATAGCCTCGACCACAGGCACGACACGATTAAGCTCTTCTTCCAAACCCACCTCGCTAGCACCCGGCCGAGTGGACTCACCACCCACATCAATAATCTTGGCGCCATCGGCCAGCATTTTTTCAGCCTGCTTAATTGCGTTATCAAGGGAGTTAAATTTTCCGCCATCACTGAATGAATCGGGCGTCACATTTAGTATTCCCATGACGACGGGGGTGGACAAGTCCAAAGTGCGATTGCCGCAATCTAAAATCATTTCGTCTACTCAAAAACCAAAAAAGGCAACGCCTGGTCGATAGACCTGGGTTGCCTTCATACACATCTAATACTATAGAATTAGTGTTCGCTCGCAGTGTCTCCGGCGGGCGGCATTTTATCCTGAACGTCGTCTATTTTCACCGTTTCCTGCGTATCTTCCGCTGAGCCAGAAGATCCTGATGAATCATCGTCGGACCAAGACTGAGGAGGTCGCGGCTTTTGCCCATTCATAATATCGTCAATTTGAGCACTATCGATTGTCTCGTACTCCATTAACGCATCTTTCATAAGTTCTAGCTTGTCGCGATTATCTTCCAGTATTTGCTGAGCACGCTTGTAGCACCCATCCAGCAGTGAGCGAATCTCACTATCAATGGAGCGGGCGGTTTCATCAGAAAGATGAGATAGCTGGCCGCCGCCGCTCGAACCCAGATAACCATTCTGCTCTTCTTCCGAATACAACTGCGCACCCAGCTTTTCAGACAAGCCCCACTTCGTCACATAATTTCGGGCGTATTGCGTGGCCCTTTCAATGTCATTCGAAGCCCCCGTGGTGACACCGTCTTTGCCAAGCGTCATTTCTTCAGCAATTCGCCCACCATATAAAGAGCAAATATTACTTTCAATGCCACGCTTACTAATGGAGTGACGATCCTCTTCAGGTAGGAACATAGTGACACCCAATGCTCGACCTCGAGGAATAATCGAAACCTTATACACAGGATCATGCTCTGGCATGAGTCGGCCAACAATGGCATGACCCGCCTCATGATACGCTGTATTTTCTTTTTCTTTATCCGACATCACCATGGACTTACGCTCGGCGCCCATCATGATTTTGTCTTTGGCTTTTTCAAACTCTTCCATGCTCACAGTGGTGCGATTAGCACGGGCTGCGAACAGAGCGGCCTCATTTACAAGGTTTGCTAAGTCTGCGCCAGAGAAGCCGGGTGTACCACGCGCAATCACACGAGGCTCTACACCATCACCAACAGGTATCTTGCGCATATGCACTTTCAGTATTTGTTCCCGGCCACGAATATCTGGCAACCCAACAACGACCTGACGGTCGAAACGACCGGGACGCATTAACGCAGGATCAAGTACATCAGGGCGGTTAGTGGCTGCGATAACAATAATGCCATCGTTGCCTTCAAAACCATCCATTTCGACGAGTAACTGGTTCAATGTTTGCTCACGCTCGTCATTACCACCGCCGATTCCAACACCACGGCTTCGACCCACCGCGTCTATTTCATCAATAAAGATGATACAGGGGGCTTGTTTCTTGGCTTGATCAAACATGTCACGAACACGGGAGGCCCCTACGCCCACGAACATTTCAACGAAATCTGAACCGGAAATGGAGAAAAACGGCACCTTGGCTTCGCCGGCGATCGCCTTAGCCAATAAGGTTTTACCTGTACCCGGCTGACCCACCATTAGTACGCCCCGAGGGATCTGGCCGCCCAAACGCTGATACTTCGCAGGATCACGCAAGAACTCCACTAGCTCCTGTACATCCTCTTTGGCCTCATCGCAGCCTGCCACATCGGCGAATGTGGTTTTAATTTGGTCCTCGCCTAACAGTTTCGCCTTTGACTTACCAAAAGCCATAGGCCCGCGGCCACCGCCACCGCCACCCTGCATCTGACGCATAAAGAACATAAAGACAGCAATGATGATTAATATAGGGAAGGAAGCGAGTAATAATTGCGTCCAAATACTTTGCTGCTCTGGCTTTTGACCCTTAACTTCTACTTTGTTGGCAAATAGATCATCCAGCATCTTTTGGTCATGACCCGGCCTAACCGTTTCGAAACGCTGACCATTAGCGTACTCACCATAGATATTAGCGCCCGAAATGGTCACGGACTTCACGCGCCCTTCTTGAACACTATCGATGAATTGCGAGTAAGCGATCTCTTGATTAGAGGTTGGAGACTCCAACTGTTTGAATACGGTGAGAAGCACAGTGGCGATGATGAGCCACAGGATTAGATTCTTTGCCATTGTCTTAAAGGTCCAGCCCTTCGTTAAAATTCTATTAGTTCTTTGTCGGTACAGTACTATAACTTGCTATACGCCGTCACCCTAGAATCGGATTAAATCCGGCCCCAATGTTCAGTTTGGCAACGATTCCGCCTATCGACCAGTCTACAACCAACAAAAGCGCATTCAGACCACCCACCCCCATTAACCCTAGGAATCATGGGACTACTCGAGCGATAAAATAACGATTACCCTCTATTTTGGGATGATTACCGCCATTTCAACCCCAAGCCAAGGAAAGAAAAGCCATTACCCTAGCCAAAGGGACTGCTATAATCGTCTGCAAAGCCCTTAATAAGAGTATTTGAGCAGTAATGAGCCTATCACAGGAAAAAAAGAAGCAACTTCGCAGCATCGGTCACAACCTCAACCCCGTCGTTACAGTGGCTGGTAACGGCCTATCTGAAAACGTGTTAATCGAGATTAACCGCGCATTAGACGATCATGAGCTCATCAAGGTTAAATTTGCTGTGGGTGACAGGGATCTTAAAAAGACCTTGTTGACCGAAGTAGCTGGCGCCACTCAATCCACACTCGTTCAGAGTATTGGTAATATTGGGCTTTATTTCAAACCAGCAAAACAGCCCGACCCCAAAAAATCAAACCTGCTGCGATAGCCTATTCGACTACATAGTTAATTTTTTTTAATCTAAAGAGTGGCGGTAAAAAAGACCTTAACCTACCGCTACTCACTCCTCAGTACTAGCACACCCTAGCGGCTAAGCTTTTCCAATCACTTTTTTAACACAAACTCTTGTAAAAAATAGTGATCCTTCTCCCTTTTATGGGCAATTTTATCTAACTTTCAATTTAGAACTTCTATGTCATCCTATCATTTGCGCCAGTGCTAACATCCCCGCCGTTGTTAGCTCGCTTATAAAATAACAACTAATCCATAAGCATGAGTAGCTAGCGAAATTTTACTCAACGGACGCGGAGCTGAACGATTATGGAAGCCTCTATCTCGGAAAACACGGTGCAAGAATCTCTTGCCAATCGCTACAACCTAATACATGGCGCAGGATCATCCGATGCCTTTCAAAAAGCATTTGATTTTCAATCGGCTGATTTGATTCGAAAGTTAAACTGCTACCCCTATTACCAAACCATCGACCAAAACGAAGGACCAGAAGCCATTATCAATGGTGAAAAGTGCATCATGCTAGGGTCCAACAATTACCTAGGCCTGACGATTGACTCCAGAGTACGGAATGCTGCCATCGACGCTCTATCGCAATACGGGCCAAGCCTGACAGGCTCGCGATTGCTGAACGGCACACACAAACTTCACGAACAACTAGAAGAAGAGCTTGCTCAATTCCTAAATAAAGAGGCCGCGCTTGTATTTACTACCGGTTATCAAGCAAACATTGGCGTGACTACCGCACTCGTAGGCAAAAACGATTACTTAATTATGGACAGATTCAATCATGCCAGCATTACCGACGGTGCAGGTTTAGCGAAAGGGCATCGTGCTTACTACGATCACAACGACATGGAAAGTTTAGAGAATACGCTTCGCACCATTCCAGCGGACGCTGGCAAAATTATTATGATTGACGGTGTATTCAGTATGGAAGGCGACTTAGCGGATCTTCCATCCATCACGAAGCTTGCCAAGCAATACAACGCTCGAGTCATCGTTGATGATGCCCATGGCGTCGGTGTTATTGGTGAAGCAGGCCGCGGCACAGCAAACCATTTTGGTTTAGAAGACGAAACAGATCTGATTGTCGGCACATTCAGTAAAGCGCTGGCCTCGGTTGGGGGGTTTGTTGCGGGAGATAAAAAAGTAATTGATTTTATTCGGCACTTTGGACGCTCGATTTTATTTTCCGCGAGCCTACCTCCAGCTTCAGTCGCGGCAGCATTAGAAGCGCTTAGAATTATGCAGCTGGAGCCTCAGCGTGTTGATCGCTTAAATGAAAACGCGGCCTATATGCGGGACAAACTGACTGAGCTGGGTTTTGATATCGGCCATACAACCACCCCTATTGTTCCCATTATTGTGGGAGAAGATATGAAGGCCCTTATGCTTTGGCGAGACCTATTAGATTCTGGGGTATACGTTAACTCAGTAATCTATCCCGCAGTGGCGAAAAACCAAGCTCTTCTTCGTACAAGCTATACATCAGAGCATACAAGAGAGCAGTTAGACCAAGCGCTCGAAGTATTCCTCAAGATGAAAAATAAACATAATTTCTAACTACTTATGCCCTAGTTTCTCACTAGGGCAATTTTAGGTTGTCTACAATGTCTTCATTCAAAGTAATAGATGACGCCATTCAGCAGCATGGCGATAAGAATTTCTGCACGAACAAATCAAGTATTTCAGAGCCCCCCATTTCCTGGCGGGAGTTTCGAGACTATTACCTCACCTTAGTCAATTTTTTTGAAAAAATTGGCCTTAGATCAGGAGGCAAGGTAGGTATTTTTTCATCAACTAGAATTGAATGGAATATCATAGATTTCGCCTGCCTATACTATGGTGCTATTACCATCGGATTCTATAAAAACGATAGAGACAAGGTCATTGAATACGAACTGCGTGAAACTACACCCGATATTCTTTTCGTTGAAAACTACGATGATCTAAAAAAAATTCAACAGCTTGACTCTGATTGGGGCTGGAACAAACCCGTTGTCATTCTGGACGCATCCCACTCAGACGCGCCGCCTATATACCACTTTAGCCAAATTATTGGTGGTGATGCATTTCACCCTAGTAAGCTACCTGTAAATGAACACCCCGACGTGATTGCCAGCTACATTTTTACCTCAGGAACCACATCGACCCCTAAAATTGCAGTACTAAACCAAGCCAGCCTAATACACTCTGCCCAGGTATACGCCAACCACTATCCGGTTTCATCGAAAGATAGCACTATCCTATATCTACCCTTTAGCCATGTATTCTCAAGAGTCATGTTTTACGCCAGCGTCCTTTGGGGGACTGAGCACATCTATGAGAGCAACCCAAATAACCTAGCCTCCTCCCTGACCCAACACAATCCGAGCATTCTATTAGCTGTTCCTAGAATATTAGAAAAAGTCAAAAACCATATTGATCAAAAAATATCTAGTATGACATTGGTGGGCCAAATTCTTGTAAAAGCGTGCATAAATCTTTCTGGCTACCTGCAAGGGAATGCCAACAGACCGAGCACGCTACTCCTAGACTTAATCGATAAAGCATTGCTTAAAAAATTTCGAGCGCCATTTGGAAACAACATTCGTTTTATGGGCGCGGGCGGTGGACAACTCGACCCTAAAGTCGCCCGATTCTTCTACGCCATAGGCATCCCTGTATACGAAGGGTATGCATTGACAGAAACCGGTGGCTTAGGGGTATTCAACCACCCAGCCTCAAGCAAAATCGACTCGATCGGCACACGTAATGATGCCTGTGAGGTTGTTCTAGCCAATGATGGCGAGATACATATTTCTAGCCCCTCCAATGCCGTTGGATATTTATCAAAAGGCGAAATATCAGATTTACCGAACCCGTATCCCACTGGAGATATTGCTAAACAAGATAAATCTGGCTTCCTAAAAATCATTGGTCGAAAAAAAGAAATCATCGTTACCTCGAACGGCAAAAATATTTCTCCCTCTCACATCGAAAGCGCGCTTAAAGCGAACTTAATAATTGAGGACGCTATCGTATTCGGTGAAGGAAAGCCTTACCTGACCGCTGCCATCGTCATTAATTCAGATTATGGCCTCGACGCATGCGATTCTGAAAAGGTGAGTGAAGCAATAAAGAAAACCAATCTATGTCTGTCACGACACGAGACAATAAAACAGTACTTTATTGCAGCTCCGTTTGAAATTAACTCTGGAACGCTAACCCCCACACTGAAGAAGCGTAGAGAAGCCATCCAAGAACTCTACAAAAATGAAATAGAGCACCTTTATTCACAGCCTGTCGCCACGGCAGCATACTCATCATAGGATCCAGCATGTTTGTAATATTTAAGTCTCTTTATTTTATTGGGTTTATTTTCCTCTATTCACTGCTAGCAGGATTGATCACCCTTGCCTCCTATCCTGTTTACGTCACTGCAACGACACTATGGGATGCCGACTCACCTTTGTATAACGTTTTTATTATTAGCAGCTGCTTCATCTTTGGCATCACACTGCTTATGTTCATATCTGCCTTATTCATTCGACTTCTTTCTATCGTTTTTCCAATTAAAGAAGGAAAAAGCAGCATCTATGGCTACAAGATGTCGATTTGGGCAATTCAATACCTCGTCATGAATTTTATGAACACTGTATTCCTCCCTGTTTTTCGCACCACTCCCTTAATGAATCTGTTTTATCGACTGATGGGAGCAAAAATTGGAAACAATGTCTTTTTTAACAGCTCGTACATTTACGAGCCACACTTACTCGAAATTGGAGACAATAGCCGAGTAGGTGAAAATGCCATTATTGTTCCACATACGACTGAAGGTAAAACATTCACACTAAAAAGGGTTGTTATAGGTAAGAATGTCACTATAGGCCAGTATTGCCAAATCATGCCCGGTGCTGTGATTGGTGACAACGTCATTATTGGCGCAGGAGCCATTATACCTAAAGACAAGGTAATCGAGGCGAATTCAGTGTATGGGGGAAACCCGCTTTCATTCATCAAGAATTATGGGTAGCGACTATGCAAAACACATATATAACGACCGAAGTGACCACTAGGCAACAGTGGAACGATTTTTATCAGGTTCCTAAAGCTGTGTACAAGCATTGTAAGCACCATACTCTCGAGATTCGCCAAGCCGTTGAAGAAGAGTTAAACAGCGATAAGAACCCGATCGCGAATCAATCCAGATACACGGCTTTTGTGACTTACAAAAATGGTATTCCCATCGCTCGTTGCGTCGCGATTTTTCAGGATGATCTTTGTCATAAAATGCAAAGAAGCATCGGCCAAATTGGATATATCGAGTTTATCGATGACCCTCTCGCTCTCTCAAGCTTAATATCAAACGCTATTAATTGGCTGACAGCATTTAGCATTGAAGAACTATGGACGGACATTAGATTCTCCCTCAACTATCAAGTTGGCATTACCACCTTTGGATTTGGCGAGAACCACACCTTTCTTATGCCAAACCAACCAGAATACTACTACGAACACCTAATGAAGATCGGTTTTAAATGCATTAAAAATCTCAATGCATACAACATAGACCTTACCGGTCAATATCAAATACCACCGTCGATTTTGGAACAAGCTAATAACTTATTGAGCAAAGGTTTTTCGATTAGAAGAATGAAGTTGTCAGACATAAATTACTGCCTTAGACATTACAATACCCGATGGAGCAACAATTTTGCTCACACACCATTTTCTGAAGACGAGCTTCAGCATTTAGAAAGCTCAATGAAGCTTTTTCTAGATACAAGATTTTGCTTCATTGCAGAGTTTAATGGAGATTTGGCTGGGTACATATTTACGTTCCCTGACTACAATCGAGAATTACAGTCATGGAAAGGACAATTCAGTGTCACCAATATTCTTAAGTTTATTATACAAACCAAGATTTTAAAGCGTGTGAAAGGCGTTAAAACCGCAATCATTGGAGTAGACCAGGCATATGAAGGCATGAAGCTTTCCTCTCTACTGAACGCTGAAGTCCTACAGGCAGCGTTAAAGCATCGCTGCTCGTATATGGAGCGATCTTGGATTCTTGAAGACAACATCGCATCTATAAAGCAAGCTAGCAGAATTGGAGGAACGCTATATAAACAGTTCAGTATATTCTCTATGCCGGCTGAAAACACCAAGGAAAATTCTTTACAGGAGAGTGCATAATGATACCTGAAGACTTCTGGCTTAGAGCCTCAGTCATGATTTCGGATGAAGCGCTTGTCCATGATGCATTTCGATTTCTAAAGAGCTACGAAGCATCCAATTGGACACAATTTTGGAAGACCCTTGCTTATAGCGCCACCACTTCCAAGTCAGAAATTGAGCGACAGAGATACATCTGCGGTTGCTTGGCCATCGCATGCTACCCGTGCATCGACAATCAAGAGAAGCAACTCACATACGAAAAGCTCAAAACTCACTACGAGCACCTATGTGCCCTAGAGGGATACCCTTTAATCACGAATAAAATACAGTTCGAAGAAAGCCTAGTACCATATACATTAAGGCGCTGTTCAAATCCCAAAGCAACTATCCTAACCATAAGAGGACTTGATTCAAGCAAAGAGGTTCGATATTGGGATGAAACCATACTACTAAAAGCTGGATTCAACATTGTATCAATAGACCTACCCGGAATGGCAGAAAATCAGATGCACATGACAAGCCATTCTGATTCGCTGTTTCTGGCATTGCTGAATCATCTTAGACAAGAGGAGGACCTTTCTACCTTTATTGCCTGGGGGCTTGGCTTTGGGGGGTATTGGGCAACACGCCTTATGATATCCTCAAGCCTTGTTATTGGCTGCATTAACCAAGGAGGACCTATCTACTATGGTTTTAAACCCAGCCTTAAGAAGCTAGTATTCAATTTCTCAGAAGTTCGCTTCCTCGGCCAAATGATTCAACGCGCCATCGGTGGAAAGCAATCCACTAGAAAATTTGTTGCCTCATTACCAATCAAACATAAAACCATTCAGGAGGGCATTAAGCAGCCCTACCTCTACATAAATGGCTACAAAGATAAGACCGCCTCACATAAGGATGGAGATTTTCTCAGAGAAAACATTCCACATAATATATTTAGTGCGATCAGGATCGAAGATGGTGGCCACTTGGCCATTGACAGACTAGACGACATGGTCATTCCAGGCATACTTTCATGGCTAGAACACTTGGCCATACCCGCTATGCCTGAGCCAAAACTTGCATAGGAGCGTCTTCTCTTTGTGAGAAGAGGCCTTTTAGCCAAACGTATAGCTGTTGTAACTTTAGATCATCACGATCTTGAATTCGCCTTACAAAATAATAGGCTTGAGGTATTTCTAACTCGAAATCAAGCACTTGATCTAACCTACCGTCATCCAACCATGGTGTTATTAGCGGTTTTACACCAATCGCAATACCCAAACCCTGCTGGGCGGCCACCATGGATGCTAGGTAGCTATCTACTTCAAGTGTTCGACACTCTCGTATAAATGTAAGTGAGGACTTGCTTGCAAATGTATCCCAGGCGCTTTCAGTCCCACGCATGCTAATCAGTGAATGCATTTTCAAATCATTCAAATTAGATATCGGTTTCTTTTCTAGCAATTTCGGAGAAGCCACCAATATTACTTTACATCGACATAAGGGCGTGGCTACAAGCCCTGACCACTCACCCAATCCAAATCGAATGGCTGCATCCATATCGTCCTCGGCAAAGTTAACGAGTGACGTAGACGCTTCGATTTTTAACTCCGTATCAGGGTTACTTTCTTGGTATTCTGGCAATGCAGGTAAAACCAAGTCGTTCGCAATAAACGGAATCATAGACAATCTTAAGTGGCGGCGAGAATAGCGCCTTAAAAACTCTCTCTGTCTTTGCTGATAGAATGACAATATATCTTTGGCGATCAATTGATAGTCCTGCCCCTCCAACGTTAGAGCTAGCGAACGCGTCATCCTTGTAAACAAACTTACATTCAAAAAATCTTCTAACTGTTTAATTTTTTGACTGACAGCAGATGCAGTCAAATGCAATTCTTCAGCAGCGTCTTTAAAGCTAAGGTGCCTAGCTGACGCCTCAAAAGCTTGAAGCCAATGAATGGCGGGTAATTTTGCCCCCATTTCAGGTTCCTTTTTCGGATTAGGTGAGAATATTTGTAACGTTATAGAATTATTTTTTCGCCATAATCACCTAATTTTATTAATTTTTCTTCTTTTTATGGGTAATTTTTTTTAACTTGTATTAAAAAAATTTAGGTTTGTTTTAGAGTTGTTACCCATTTAACGTTTTGCCATCACAAGGAAGGGCAAAACTAATGCTTAATTATTATTTATGGGTCATACGTCGCCCAATTCACGCACTGCTACTAATCCTATTAATAACGCTAATTTTGGGTGGCGGACTAAGTGTTTTAGTTGTAGATAACAACCAAGATTCAGAATTGCCTAAATCGGATGAAATCGTAGCCACCAACGATCGATTGGATGATGCTTTTGGAAAAAAAGGAATCGTATTAATTGGGGTTAAACAAAATCCAAATATCTACAATCGAGAAACCCTAACCCTTATAAAAGACCTAAGCGATGAACTCGTTAACATTCCTTTTGTGATACCTGACGAGATACGTTCATTATCGACCTTACAAAATTTAAAGTCCCGAGAGTGGGGCTTGGAAAGAGACCCTTTCTTATCTGCCATTCCCAACACTGACAAACAGTGGCTCCGACTTAGGGAGGATATCCAAACATCGAAAGACGTATTTGGAAAACTTGTTTCGACTAGCGGCACCATGACTGCGATATCCGCAAGTCTTGAGGAAGGCTATGATCAGGCTGAAGTTAGCCAAGCTGTTTTTGATCTACTCTCGCAATATCGCTCACAGGGCATAGAATTTTACGTTGCTGGTGACGCTATTCAAGCCCAAGAAATCGACAGCGGTATACAACAAGATACTGGTATACTACTTCCCTCAGCATTAGCGCTCATCGCAGTTTGTTTCTTTCTCACACTGAAGTCGCTAAGAGGAATATTCCTACCTTTTTCAGTAGTGGTTCTAAGCATAGTATGGACAATGGGAGCGATGGGATGGCTAGGTCTAGCCGTCACTGTCGTTTCTTCAGCGCTTCCCGCCCTCATGGTTGCCGTTGCAAGCAGCTATGGCATACACGTCATGTTGCAGTACTATGAGCAGGCTCAGGCTCATGACTCCAAACAAAATGTCATTCTAGCAGCAATAAGAAATATCGCACCAGCAATACTGATTACAGGAGCAACTTCTGCCCTAGGTGCCATTACATTAATCGTGTTTAAAGTCTCATCCATTCAAGAGTTTGGTATTGCCACCGCGATTGGCGTTCTATCGGCTACCTTTTTATCTATCACATTTCTACCGGCTATGCTTACGATACTGCCATTAAAATACAGTCATAAAGACTCAAGATCAGAGCGGCTTTTCTCAAAACTTTTGGAACGCGGGGCTTCAATCTCGCTTCGGTATCGTCACGCTATTTTAGGCGTTACTGCGATTTCTTTGAGTGCATGCTGTTACTTTGGTCTATCCCAACTTAAATATGGACAGGATTTTATCGAGTACTTCGAAGAAGACCATCGCTTAAGAATTGCATTCAATGAATTAAACGCCAATCTAGGTGGCGCACGATACCTTGACGTCATGGTGCAATCTGAGAATGAAGGCGGCATGCTAAATCCAATTTACCTAAAACAAGTTAAATCTTTTCAGAGCCAGGCTGAAGCTCTGCCAATTGTAGGCTACTCCCAATCGTTTGCGGATATAATCACTAGCATACATAGCGCAATGAACAATAATTCTGAGTCATTTAACATCATTCCAGATACAGAAGAGTTGATTGCTCAATACCAATTGCTTTACTCCATGTCCGGTGGGCCAGGAGAGCAAAGCAGCATCATTGATTATTCAAATCAAAAGCTAAAGATTCGAATCATGCTTACAAGTTCGGAGCAAGAAGACCACAAACGCCTCTATGAGTCTCTAAAGTCCATCGCCGAATCAACGTTTTCTCCAGAACTCCAAGTGGATTTTGGCGGCGATGTTATGTTTTGGTTAGCTCAAATAAAGTACATAGTTGAAGGAAAAATACTCAATATCCTTTCGTCTATTTTAGTAGTACTCATATTTTGCGGACTTATATTCAGGTCGTTTTCTGCAGGCTTGCTCAGTATCACTCCATTGACCATTGCCACTATACTAACTTTATCAATGATGGGATTCTTAGGTATTCGGCTTGATGTCGGAACAGCTATTGTCACCGCTATTGGCGTCGGCATAGGCGTAGACTTCACCATCCACTATTTGAAACGCTTTTTGCAGGAGCTCGAACTCGGGCATAGCGAAGCCGAGGCGTTTAGGACCACCTCATCCTCTGCAGGAAAAGCCATTTTTTACGATACGTTATCCAATGTAGCAGGCTTTAGCGTATTCATATTTTCGGCATTTCAACCTCTTCAATTCTTTGGCTGGTTAATCTCACTAATGATGATCACATCGGCAATTGCAACTTTATTGGTTTTTCCTGCAATCATACAAACTTTTGGAAGGAACCTTATCCGCCTACACACGACTCAATCTGAAAGCACCTCAAACACGTTAATCAGCAAGGAGGCCTAACATGTTGATCTTTCGAACTCTCATCTTGTTTTTTATTTCCAATTTCGCCCTCGCCCAAGCGAATGACGGCTTCTGGATAATGGAAAAAAACAGTGACCAAAGAAAAGTGGCCGATGAAACAGTTGATATTTTAATGGTTATTAAAAACAAGAAAGGCGATAAGCGTGAACGCAAGATCACACTCACAACACTCACCAATGATGAGGATTTACAAAAATCGCTTATCAGTTTCTCTTCACCCAAAAACGTCAAAGGAACGGGTTTACTCACCTATGAAAACCTAGATAGTGAAGATGATCAATGGCTATACCTGCCCGCCCTCAAGAGAACACGACGCATAAGCGCTGCAGATCAAACAGATAACTTCATGGGAACTGACTTCACATTTGAAGACTTATCAACAGAAAATCTTAAGAACTTTGAATACAAGATCATATCGAAAGAGTCGATTGATGGTATTGAGGTTTACCAAATAGAAGCGATACCCGCAAATGAAAAGGCTAAAAAGGAATCTGGTTACGCTCGTAGAGTGCTTTGGATTGGCCACTCAGATTTTGTCATCCGTAAAGTCGAGTTTTACGACTCAAAAAGCCAACTCATTAAAATGCTATCAGCAAAGGATATTCGAGAAGTCGCACCAGGGGTATGGCGGGCTAAAGAGGTTACAATGAAAGACTTAAAAACACAGCACTCCACCACCCTCCTATACAAGCAATTCCTCGTCAATAAGGGTCTTAGCGAAAACCAGTTCACCATGCGCAGCCTGGAGCGAGGTATTTAATGAAGATTGTGGGGACTACCGTCTTTATTGCCATGTTATCGATTAATACGCATTCAGACGAAATTGGAACGTCTACCGAGTGGGAGAGCCTCTCTTATCTAGAGGGCACCTCACCCGAAACCCTACAACAGGTACAATTAGATTTAACGCTCGATACCTCCGTAATGCAACAAAGAGTGCATATAGATGGATCCGTTCGACGTGCTAATAAAGCATCGCTTAAGGACCATCAGCTACTTAGAGAAGGGTATCTTGACGCCGTGGTGTTCGACCAAGACATTCGAATAGGACAACAAACCATTCGCTGGGGCCGCTCGGATATCGTTAGCGCACTGGATTTCTCCCGTCGAAATTTCCAAGACCCGTTGGACAATGACAATGAGGACTTAGGCTCTTTGGCCGTCGCCCTAAAGCAGTACAAGGTCGATTCAACGGTAGAAGTTGTTGTATTGCCTACCTATCAATACAGCCTGATGCCTACATTAGAGAGTCCATGGTTCGCCAGGCTCCCTCCAAAAACAGGAGCTAACCAGAGTATACGCTACACATTAGCAGATCTAGACAGGCCTTCTTTGGCATTTAGCAACACTCAATATGGCGCACGGGTAAATGCCTTTTTTTCAGGCTGGGATTTAGGCATTTCTTATTTCAATGGATGGAACGACGCACCAAGGTACCGATCGGAGATTACAGCCTTCAACGAAAATACGGTTGACGTAAGAATTACCCCCTTCACACATCGCATTCAAATTCTTGGCAGCGATTTCGCAGCAAACATGGAGCTTGGAACCTTAAGAGGGGAAATTAGCTACATTGACACAAAGGACCGCAAAGGTAACAACCCTGATATAGACGACCCGTATTTCCATCTCATTTTTGGCGCAGACTATGTACTATCCGATGCGATTGAAAATCAAGATCTAAACATCCTAGTTGAATATAGTAAGCAATTTAAGACCACAAGCATTGAATACACCGCGACCGATTTTGATCATATTTTTCAAGACGCTGTCTCGGTGCGTTTGAACTTAGACGTAGAACCTGTATGGGCGTTAACAGTGGACTACATTCAAGACTTAAGAAATACCGGCCTATTCATTCGACCCAATATCCGCTACCGTTTCAACGACCAGTTGTCTTTCGATTTCATGGCGGAGTGGTTAGATGGCGAAAGTAGCTCCTTCTTTGGCTATTACAAAGGCAACCGTGCACTTCGTCTTAGGGTGACCTACGACTCACTTTTTTAAAAAATAAAGTGACGACAGAAACAAAAAAGGCCGCTTACGCGGCCTTTTATCTTTCATCTTAATTTTCACACCACGCTCGAGCATTTCTAAACATACGCATCCAAGCTCCATCTTCCGTCCATTCATCCGGTTGGTAAGAATTTTGGATCGCACGGAATACACGCTCAGGGTGTGGCATCATAATAGTGACACGTCCACCAGCCGCCGTAAGGCCAGTGATACCTTGCGTTGACCCATTCGGGTTTTGTGGGTATTGCTCAGTCACCATGCCATAGTTATCTACATAGCGAAGCGCAACACTTCCATTCTTATTCACCGCTTCAAGATCACTTTCACTTGAGAACTCAGCATGGCCTTCACCGTGCGCCACAGCGATAGGCATGCGAGAACCTTCCATACCAGCCAATAAAATAGAATCACTTTTTTGAACTTCTACCATGGCCACACGGGCTTCGAATTGCTCGCTTTGGTTCCGTACAAAGTGAGGCCAATGCTCAGCACCAGGTATCAATTCATGCAGATTCGATAGCATTTGACAGCCGTTACACACACCAAGTGCAAAGGTATCTTGGCGTTCAAAGAACGTTTTAAACTGTTCGCGAGCGATATCGTTAAACAAAATAGATTTCGCCCAGCCTTCACCTGCCCCAAGGACGTCGCCGTACGAGAAGCCACCACAAGCCACCAAACCACGGAAACCATCTAAGGTCACACGACCAGACAAAATGTCACTCATATGAACATCTACGGTATTGAAGCCTGCTTTGTCGAATGCCGCAGCCATTTCAATCTGCCCATTAACCCCTTGCTCACGCAAGATGGCCACATTTGGACGATCAACCAAACCAGCCACTATATTGTCGTTAATGTCGAATGATAATTCGGCGTGTAAACCTGGATCGTCAGCATCTAACAGCGCATCAAACTCCTGCTTAGCGCATTCAGCATTGTCGCGCATCGCTTGAATTTCGTATGATGTTCGCGACCAAAGACGCTGTAAATCGATTCGGGCCTCGTTCAACAATAGTTCGCCTGCAAAGCTCACCGTAATATTGTCGGTATCATTCACATGGGCAACAACATGCGAACATTCACCAAGACCCGCTGCTTCTAACTTACCGATCACGCTTGCAGTGTCGTCTTGGCGAACCTGAATAACACCACCTAACTCTTCAGCAAATAGCGCGGGTAGAACCTGCGCAGCATCATCAATCAAATCATCCAAGTCGATATCAATGCCAACGTGGCCAGCAAAGCTCATTTCGGTCAGAGTTGCCCACAAACCACCGTCAGAGCGATCGTGATACGCGAGCAGCTTACCCTCTTGGTTAAGACCCTGAACAACCTCAAAAAACGCTTTCAAATCTTGAGCCTGATCCACATCAGGCACTTCGTTACCAATTTGGTCAAACACCTGAGTAAATGCAGAAGCACCTAAACGGTTTTTGCCCCGGCCTAGGTCAATCAAAATCAAATCGGTATCTTCGTCGTCTGCACGCAATTGCGGAGTAAGAGTTTTACGAGCATCTTGTACTGGCGCGAAGCCGGTAACAACTAAAGACATTGGAGCGGTTACAGTCTTGTCACCTTCCCCTTCATTCCACTTCGTCTTCATCGACATGGAGTCTTTACCAACAGGGATGGTTAAGCCTAACTCTGGGCATAATTCCATACCTACCGCTTTAACGGTTTGATAAAGTTTTTCGTCTTCACCTGGATGGCCAGCGGCACACATCCAGTTAGCAGACAATTTAATATCGCTTAACTTCTCAATGTTTGTTGCTGCGATATTGGTGATGACTTCACCCACAGCCATGCGACCAGACGCTGGACCATTTACAATCGCACTCGGGGTACGCTCACCCATGGCCATAGCTTCGCCAGTGTATCCGTCGTAAGAAGCCGTCGTTACCGCAACGTCCGCAACAGGTACTTGCCACGGGCCGACAAACTGATCACGAGCAACGGTACCTGTAATAGAGCGGTCGCCAATGGTGATCAAAAAGCTTTTACTTGCCACGGCAGGTAATTGTAAAACGCGCTCAGCAGCTTCTTTTAACTCGATACCGCTTAGCGATACTTCAGGAAGGTGAGCGTGTTTAGTTTCCACACTGCGGTGCATGCGTGGTGGTTTGCCAAGTAATACCTGCAAAGGAAGGTCAACTGGGTTATTACCAAAATGAGAGTCAGACACCGTTAGATGTTCTTCTTCAGTCGCTTCACCGATTACCGCAAATGGGCAACGCTCTCGGGCACAAATTTCTTCAAATTTTGCTAAGTTTTCAGGCGCAACGGAAAGTACGTAACGTTCTTGAGATTCGTTACACCAAACGGCTAACGGGCTCATGCCTGGTTCGTCGTTTGGAATGTTACGTAATTCAAACTTACCACCACGACCAGCATCGCTGACTAATTCAGGGAAGGCGTTTGATAAACCGCCTGCGCCTACGTCGTGAATAAATACGATTGGGTTGTCGTCACCTAACTGCCAGCAGCGATCGATTACCTCCTGACAACGACGTTCCATTTCTGGATTACCACGTTGTACCGATGCAAAATCTAAATCTTCGTTTTGTTCACCACCGTCAACAGAAGAAGCTGCACCACCACCTAAACCGATTTGCATGGCAGGGCCACCGAGGGCGATCAGTTTACCGCCCACTGGGATATCGCCTTTTTGCACGTGCTCTTCACGAATGTTGCCGTAACCACCGGCGATCATGATGGGCTTGTGGTAGCCGCGCACTTCACCATCCGCTTGATCTTCGAAAGTACGGAAATAACCACATAGATTTGGACGCCCGAATTCATTATTGAAAGCAGCCCCACCAATCGGGCCTTCAATCATGATGTCTAATGCAGAAGCAATGCGAGCAGGTTTGCCGTAGGTGCTTTCCCAAGGTTGTTCGTAACCTGGAATTTTTAAATCAGATACAGTGAAACCGGTTAGACCCGCTTTTGGTTTAGAACCGATACCGGTTGCCCCTTCGTCACGAATCTCACCGCCAGAACCTGTAGCCGCCCCAGAGAACGGCGCAATCGCCGTGGGGTGGTTATGGGTTTCCACTTTCATCAAAATGGCCATTTGCTCTTGATGATAGCGATATTCTTTTGAACCCGGCTCTGGAAAGAATCGACCCGCTTCAGAACCCTTAATAACAGAGGCGTTATCCTTATAAGCAGATAGGATATCTTCACTGTGGCACTCGTAAGTGTTCTTAATCATCTGGAACAAAGACTTATCTTGCGCTTCGCCATCAATGTCCCAACTTGCATTAAAGATTTTGTGACGACAGTGCTCAGAGTTAGCCTGCGCGAACATCATCAATTCGATGTCATTCGGGTTACGGCCCAGTTTTTCATAATTTTCTACAAGGTAGTCAATTTCGTCTTCTGCAAGCGCGAGGCCCAGCTGACCATTGGCCTTAGCTAAAGCCTCTCGACCGCCCTGCAAAATATCGACTTGGGACATTGGCATAGGCTCAGCCTGAGCAAATAATGCTTGTGCATCATCAAAACTGCTTAAAACCGTTTCAACCATTCTGTCATGCAAAACCGCTTTAACGGCATTAATATCGTCAGCCCCTTCAATCCAGTAGGCAACGCCACGCTCAATGCGTTTAACATTATTTAAGCCACAGTTTTTGGCGATATCCGTCGCTTTAGACGACCATGGGCTAATCGTACCCAGGCGCGGTACAACGAGAAGCAATTGCCCTGCTGGAGTCTCCTTTTCGGCCTTTGGGCCGTATCGCAAAATACGTTCAAGCACCGCCATATCGTCCGCCGAAAGCTGACCACTTGGTTCAATAAAGTGCGAGAATTCGGCGTAAACAGATTTGATCTGAGGTTGAAGGGATTGGAGTTTCGCTAGCAGCTTTTCACGACGGAACGCAGAAAGCGCAGGAGCACCGGACAGTTTGAGCATTGCTGATCAGCCTACTGTTAAGATGGTGGTAAAAAATGAGGCGTAATTCTAAAGGAAAGCCCCCTCTCTATCCATCATTAATCAGGAAATTACCTTAATCCAATTATGGGTAAATCTTGGCTTTTACTGGCTAATTCGGCCACAGACTTAGCACTTCATTCCTATATAACTAAAAATTCTAAAAGTTTTGAATTCAACAACCATGCGGCCTAGAAGCGGTTTCTGTGAAATTCGGTCATTATTGTCTAACAAAGTGGTTTGGTAGTTTTTTAATCACCGAATAAAATATGACCTAAGTCACATTTTCACCGTGACCTTAGTGAGATCTAATAGCGGGATCTTGGGGGAGAAAGATGCTGAATCAAAAGATTAGCGAACAACAGTGGGCGGCAAAGCTATTTCTTGCCGTGTGCTTGCTGTGCGTGGTTTTAGCCTTGGCCATCACCTCGGGGAATCCTCATAGTTACGAAAATGTGGTCAAAGAAGGCACGCTTAAAGTCATCACTCGCAACAGCCCGACCACCTACTACCAAGACCGAGATCAAGAGTCTGGATTTGAATTCGAACTGGCGCAGCTTTTTGCCCAATACCTAGGCGTGAAACTTGAAGTCGAGGTGGCTGATTCTCTGGATGACCTAATTACTAAAGTGGAATCCGGCGAAGTCGCTCTTGCCGCCGCAGGCCTGACTAAAACAGAGGACCGCCAATTACGCGTTCAATTTGCTGATGCGTATATGGATGTTACACAAAAGCTTGTCTATCGCCTTGACCGCAAACGCCCTAAAGGGGTCGAAGAATTACTCAACGGCAAACTTGTCGTAACAGCACATTCAAGCCACGCGCATTATTTGCGCAAACTGCAACGAGATCTCATGCCTCAGCTGACTTGGATCGAACGCGAGGACGCAGAAGTCAGTGAGCTGGTTGAAATGGTGGAGCGTGGTGAGATTGACTTCACCATGATTGACAGCAATGAATTTGAAGCACTCGCGGGGTTCTACCCCAACGTTGCTGCAGCCTTCGACATGGGCCAGCCACAAGAGCTCGCTTGGGCTTTTGCCCGCTATTCAGACAACTCCTTGATTCAAGAAGCACGAAACTTCTTCCAATTAATGAAAGAGTCGGGATTGCTTAGCCAGTTAGAAGAGCGCTACTACGGGCACTTAAGCCACATAGACAACGTAGGCACTCTGACTTTCTTACGCCAAGCGGATGAGCGTCTAGAAAAATATCAAGATTTGTTTACCAGCACTGCCGAAGAACACGATCTCGACTGGCGCCTACTTGCAGCAATTGGTTACCAAGAAAGCCACTGGAGACCCAAGGCCAAATCCCGCACGGGTGTGCGTGGTTTAATGATGTTAACGCGCACCACTGCGAAAGAAATGGGCGTGACGAATCGACTTGATCCAACACAAAGCATCAAGGGCGGCAGCGCCTATTTTGCCAAACTGAAAAAGCGTTTCGATCACATCGCGGAACCTGATCGCACTTGGATTGCCCTAGCGGCTTATAACGTCGGCCCTGGCCATGTAAGAGACGCGCAAAAAATTACCGAAATGCAAGGGGGCGATCCACACCGCTGGATGGATCTTAAAGAACGCCTTCCCCTACTGGCTCAGAAAAAATGGCATAAGAAGACCCAATACGGCTATGCCCGTGGACACGAGCCCGTTACATACGTTCAAAACATTCGTCGCTTCTATGATTTGTTGGTATGGCGAGATCAACCAGAACCGTCTTATACCATGGCAGAATCCGGTTCCTTATTTACGGCGAGCAATTACAAAACCATTAAGCCGTTAACGGAAGTGAACTAAAAGACAATACCGATTTTTTTTCGACCTTTTATGCCGGCTTTTCGCCGGCTTTTTTTTGCGCCTTTTTCTCGTTTCTTCGTCGCTTAAAAAAGGCTTGAATGATGTCAATGCATGGGCCTGCCATCACTCCGGCAACCACCTCTACAGAATGATTGAAATACGGCTCTTTAAAGATGTTTTTTTGGCTTTCGATGACGCCCGCTTTCGGCTCAGTTGCCCCATATATCACGCGAGCTACTCGTCCATGCACGATGGCGCCTGCACACATGGTGCAAGGCTCAATGGTGACGTAAAGATCGCAGTCGACTAACCGGTAATTTTCGATGGTACGCCCTGCCTCCCGAAGTGCTTTTACTTCTGCGTGGGCTGATGGATCATGATCAGTAATAGGTGAATTATAACCACGGCCAATCACCTCACCATCACATACGACAACCGCACCTACCGGAACTTCATTCAAGTCGGCCGCTTTCGCGGCCTCTAATAACGCTTCCTGCATGAAGCGTTCGTGGTGTGCTAATTCCTCGGGGGACATACTACTCACTTGTTACCACGTTATTCTCTGGCGGTAATTGAGACCAAAATTCCATTACCATGGTGGCACTCATCTCCGGCTTTTCCAACATGGGGGCATGACCCACTTGAGGCAGTACATCAACCTGAACATTTGGCATATGCATGAAGAATGACTCGACACTGGATACATGAAGAACCCGATCTTGATCGCCCCAGATCACGTAACTAGGGACATTGATCTTCTCGAAAATATGCTTAAAGCCACCTGCATATTTTGCAGCCTGAGCTTCTTTAAAGATGTGATCAAATATATGATCATTTTTATGCTGACGCTCTATGGCTCGACGTGCCAATACATTTGCTGCCGGCCAAGGCATAAACGGCGGTTGGTTCATAGCATACTCAATTAACGTATCAAAACCCTCTCGCGAACGCACAATAAGAGGGTTTTCTTGATTAGCTTCAAGGATTTTTTCAACGTCACTCGCCTCACTCCCGTAAAAGCCAACCGCATCCATTAGGGTTAAAGACAAAACATGGTTCTGATGACGATAGGTATAGAGTGCAGCGATGCCGCCGCCCATACTGTTGCCTACTAGATGAAAACGTTTTAACCCTAAAGCATCAATGAATTCGGCTAATCGCAAACTCTGCCGATCAAATCCATAATAATCGTCTTGGCTAAAAGTAGACTCCCCGTGCCCAGGCAAATCAGGAATAATCACATGATAGTCATCCATGCTGCGAACCATTCTGACCCAGTTGTCTTTCTCTGCTGCAAAGCCATGTAACAGCACAACTGTTGGCTTACCTTCGTCAGCATTGGCTTCTAAATAGACCCAGTTTTGATCCCCTATTGTGATGTCTCGTTTATCAAGATCCGATAAGGAGCGCTCCACCGCTAACCCAACATCAAAGAGTGAGTTTTCCACAGTGGCACAGGCTTGAAGTAAAACCAGTAGGGACAGCAACGATATTTTTATTATTTTCATGGCTCATCAGTGCGTTGTATTGAATGGGGAATCCAGCTTAGAGTCCTCTGTAACTAAGATCAAGCTAGGGACACAAAAAAGCCGGCTAGACGCCGGCTTATGCTTACAAGAAGAGGGGTTATTCCCACTCAATGGTCGCAGGCGGCTTAGAGCTAACATCGTAAGCCACACGAGAAATATGCTCGATTTCGTTAATGATACGGTTCGATACCTTCTCTAACAGTTCATAGGGCAAGTGCGCCCAACGAGCGGTCATGAAGTCGATGGTTTCCACAGCGCGTAGCGAAACAACCCACTCATAGCGACGCTGATCACCTACCACACCCACTGACTTAACCGGTAGGAACACAACAAATGCTTGAGAGGTTTTATGATACCAATCAAAGTTGTGTAGCTCTTCGATAAAGATGGCATCCGCTTCGCGTAATACATCGGCGTATTCTTTTTTCACCTCTCCAAGAATACGCACACCTAGACCTGGGCCAGGGAATGGGTGACGGTAAACCATGTCGTAAGGCAAACCTAGCTCCAAACCAATTTTACGCACTTCGTCTTTAAACAACTCACGCAGCGGCTCTACCAATTCCATCTTCATGTCTTCTGGTAGGCCACCCACATTGTGGTGAGATTTGATAACGTGAGCTTTACCGGTTTTTGAAGCGGCTGATTCGATTACGTCTGGGTAAATAGTCCCTTGCGCTAAGAAATCAACGTCTTTGATTTTTCCGGCTTCTTCATCGAATACTTCAATAAAGGTATTACCAATGATTTTACGTTTTTGCTCAGGGTCAGATACACCCGCCAGCTTGCCTAAAAATAAATCTTCCGCATCGGCACGAATGACTTTTACACCCATGTTTTTAGCAAACATGTCCATAACCATGTCACCTTCGTTCTTACGAAGCAGACCATTATCAACAAATACACAAGTTAATTGGTCACCAATGGCTTTATGTAAAAGTGCGGCAACAACAGATGAATCAACACCGCCTGACAAGCCTAGCAATACTTTCTTATCGCCAACCTGCTCACGTACACGAGCAATCTGATCTTCAATAATATTGGCGGGCGTCCATAGCGCTTCGCAGCCAGCAATATCTTTAATGAAGTGCTCCAGCATGCGACCACCTTGCAAGGTGTGTGTCACTTCTGGATGGAACTGAACACCGAAAAAGTTTTTCTCGGCGTGATACATACCGGCAATTGGGCAAGAAGGCGTAGAAGCCATAAGCTCAAAGCCTTCTGGCATCTTCACCACTTTATCGCCGTGACTCATCCACACATCTAATAAAGATTCACCGTTATCACCCACGTGATCTTTAATGTCTTTAAATAGCGCGCTTTGACCTTCTACTTTAATTTGAGCGTAACCAAATTCACGGATGTCAGAACCTTCCACTTTACCGCCTAACTGTTCCGACATAGTTTGCATACCGTAACAAATACCCAAAATCGGCAAACCCATGTCGAAGACCTCTGCCGCTGCGCGAGGGCTGTTTTCTTCATGAACAGACTCAGGACCACCCGCAAGGATGATGGCTTTTGGATCAAATTCTCTGATCTCGTCAAAGCCCATATCCCAAGGGCGAATTTCGGAGAACACACCCAGCTCTCGCACACGGCGAGCAATTAACTGAGTGTATTGTGATCCGAAATCTAAGATTAGAACTTTCTGTGAATGAATATCGGCCATAAAAACCTCGTATTTATAAAACTAAAAAACCTGTTGCCTTCACAACAGGTTGGAATTCTTTTTCACCAGCAAAACTGTCAAGGGCTCTACTGGTGATAGCATAGCGAGGCAAAAATGAATTTAGTTGATGCGTTTATAAATTATAAATAACGATACTAAATTCATTTTTAACAAAGCTAGGCTGAGTCAGTTAGCCTAAGCGATAATTAGGGGCTTCTTTAGTAATTTGCACGTCGTGTACATGGGATTCTTTCATACCCGCAGCAGAGATCTTCACAAACTCTGGCTTCGTACGCATTTCATCAATCGTCGCACAACCTGTATAACCCATTGCACTGCGTAAGCCACCCATCATTTGGTGAACCACAGCTGCCATTGGTCCTTTTACTGCGATACGGCCTTCAATGCCTTCCGGTACCAGCTTGTCATTACCTGCTTTGCTGTCTTGGAAGTAACGGTCTGCACTGCCTTGGCTTTGACCCATCGCGCCTAAAGAGCCCATACCACGGTAAGATTTATAGGCACGACCTTGGAATAACTCCACTTCACCAGGGGCCTCGTCCGTACCCGCTAATAAAGAGCCCGCCATGATCACATAAGCACCCGCAACAACGGCTTTAGCCATATCACCAGAGAAGCGAATACCACCGTCAGCAACTAAAGGAATACCGGTGCCTTCAAGCGCTGCCGCAACATCTGCCACTGCACTGATTTGAGGAACGCCGACGCCGGCAACGATGCGAGTTGTACAAATTGAACCTGGGCCAATACCCACTTTTACGCCATCCGCACCCGCTTCAACCAGCGCCTTTGCAGCTGCACCGGTTGCGATATTGCCACCAATCACTTGTAATTGAGGGAAGTTTTCTTTGGCCCAGCGAACACGATCAATCACGCCTTTAGAATGGCCGTGCGCGGTATCAACGATGATAACATCGACGCCAGCCTCGACCAGCGCACGAATACGATCAGGGGTTTCAGGGCCCGTGCCCACTGCCGCCCCGACGCGCAAACGACCATCTTCATCTTTACATGCATTTGGGTGCTCTTGCGCTTTATTAATGTCTTTAACGGTGATCAAACCCGCCAAGCCACCTTTAGCATTAGTCACCAACAGTTTTTCAATACGGTTAACCTGAAGAAGGCGCTCAACCACTGCGCGATCTTCACCTTCTTTTACCGTAATCAACTTATCTTTTGACGTCATCACCTCGGATACTTTCATATCTAGGTTATCGGCGAAGCGTACGTCGCGCCCGGTCACGATGCCCACAAGTTCAGCTCCGTCCACGACAGGCACACCAGAAATGTTATTTTCCGCAGTCAGCGTCAGTAGATCTCGCAAAGAGGCTGAGCTTGCAATGGTAATAGGGTCCTTAACCACACCGCTTTCGTATTTCTTTACTTTACGAACTTCAGCAGCTTGCTGTTCGATGGTCATGTTCTTATGAATGATGCCTAAGCCCCCCTCTTGGGCCATGGCAATCGCTAAGCGAGACTCTGTAACGGTGTCCATCGCAGCAGAAATAAGAGGGATGTTCAGTTCAATACCGCGAGTAAGTCGGGTTTTTAAACTGACTTGGTTTGGCAGCACTTCGCTGTAGCCTGGAACCAAAAGAAGATCGTCGAACGTAAGTGCGTCTTGAGCAATTCGCAACATGGGGAGACCGCCATACCTGATTTAGAATGGCGCGTAATTTTACCTTAGTCACTGCCATTCGGTAAATTAAAATTTCTCTTAATCCATAAGAATATAGCAAGTATTTTGCCATTTTATTTGACCACATGGTCAGCTTACAGCAGATTCATCGAATTTCTTGATCCGCGCGTGCAAAGAACGACAATAAAGCGTCCCTCATTTGCTTGTCTCTAAAGGTCGCAATATGTGGCCCAGAATTATCGATCCACTGCTTGGGCTCAGAAGCCACCTCAAATAGACGCCGACCTTTCTCATAGGGGACTACTCGGTCTGCGGGACTATGGGTAATCATCAACGGCACGGGCGGCCATTGGGTAATCCAATATTCTGGATCATGCTCTTTTGTCATCCAGCTCGCAGGCCATTGAAACAGCCAAGTAATCCAGCTACGAGAGAGAGCGGTTTGGGCCATGCCTGGGTAAGAGTCAAATGTACCATCTAAGAAGACAGCCCGAATCTTTTCACCATCCGTGTGGGTCGCGATGCCATTGACAGCAATGCTCCCCCCCATGCTCTGAGCCAAAACATAAATAGGCGTTTGTTCATCATAATGCTTAAGAACCCAATCCAGCGCGCTATGAAAGTCCCAAAACACATCTGGCAATTTGGCTAACCCCTGAGAGTGTCCATATTCTCGATATCCTAAGAGAAATACATCATAACCATGCTGAGGTAACCAATTCACATTTAACTGGTGGTAACTGATGTTTTGCGCGTTGCCGTGCAGATAAATGATGATGCCACGGGCAGGGGTCGTTTCAGAGAACATGCGCCAGCTAACCAACTGCACACCGTCTTTAGCCACGTGCGTGACTTCCTCATAACGCACACCTAGCTGGTCAGGTAGAACCGGAATCTTTTGAGAAGGGTAAAACATCAAGGAGGTCACACTGCACGCGCTCAACATGCAACATGCCCATGCAATCAAAAAGGCATTCAGTATGCGGCTACGCCCAATCCGATCAATGATAAATAACATAGGACACTTTCACCTGCGTGGACTCATTGTCAACGCCGTACACAGTCTCACGTGTGCCTTGCCAGTCAAGGCGCAATTGACGATGGGGACTCCAGCCATAGGAAACACCCACAGAAACCGCCTCGGTGTCTACATCTTGGTCCACCCCCTTTAAATTCGAATACGATACGAGGCCATTCACATCATCCGTCTGATACGACCAACCAAGCTCTGCTCCGGCCTGCCACAACCAGTGGTGCTTAAACGCCGCGCTGTAGTTAAGCGCCCCATTAATTAAACCAAACCCTAATCCACCGAACATACCATAGCTCAAGCCACCACCTGTTTTTAGATAGTTCAGCGCGGGGCTATTCGCCATTTCTTTCTCATACCCAGCTTTCACCTGCCAACTTAACGGTTGATTAAACTCGTTTCTTTCTCCTAGAGAACGAATATGCAGAACATCAAATTTCGAAAGATAGAGATCCCCTTCAACAGCCCTGATAGAAAGCTGCCCCATTTCAATCTGTGCGCCGGATCGATAACCCGGTAGGTTATCCAATAAGTCGTGATAGTTGATGCGCGCACTGTACTGCAAAAAAGATTCATCCCCCGTCTCGCCAAATCCAATCATACTGCGAAAAGTATGGTGACCTTCATCATCCCTAATTTCTGGTGTCTCAACATCCTCAAAAGCGCTGCCTGTGTAACCCACTTTTGCTCGCATCGATAACAACTGCAACGAGCGCTGATGCAATTGCGGGTCTCGTACTTTTTTCTTCACACTCAAGTAGCGGTTAAATTCGTAAGCGGCCTCCAATACTTGTGCCTTTTCCTTCAAGTTTAATCTTTGATAGCGTTCGTCTAGCGTTAGTGCATTTGGGTTATGCGCAAGACTCACCGACATAGCGCGCTGTAACGGTGACATGGAATCTCGATGGTCGTTTAAAATGGTACTGGAGGACGGGCGAAAGTTTACATCCCCCAGTAGACCCGCATCATTCAATCTTCGAACCGTATCCGTTGGTACTGTATGAGAATCAAATCCGTCGCTCAACTGCCATTTCGGATTCACCGCATCCAATATCGTCAGCAAACGATATGAACAGTTCTCATCAATAAAAAAATAGTCGAACCGTATTTCATTCAACTCCCATACATGCAAAATAAAATCGTGTATCTCTTCTGCTGTTAAGTTGAGCTCGTACTCCCAAATATCACGACTTTCGATATGATTGTATTCGTTTACTTTCTCATAGTAAGGCATCAAAGATACGTAGCCGGGATAGCCTCCCGTCAGCCCTTTTATGGTAAAGGTGATTTCGTCATCGCTGGGGTCGGTAAACGCTGCAAAATTAATGGCCGACGATAAAAGGGTATGACCTTGCTCTCCATCCAGCTTCAAAAGTGTGTGGCCAAACATAGAAGACGGACTATTCATATAGGACGCTGGAAAGATGAGCGACAACGTATCGCCTTTCACATCCGCCAGCCACTCATCGAAAGTAGGGCATGATGGTGTATGCCACTTAAAATTGGGGAGTTGTTGTTTTAAAAACGCAAAACGTGCGGGAAATTGGCATGCTCGTGCGTCGCTGGAAACATCACCGGTCTTAAATAATTCTATGGTAGCAAGCAGCTCCAATAACGGATCGTAGTGGCCTTCGCTTGATAAAAAAAACGCAGGATCATCCACCTCACTGGATTCTCGACCCAACCAACCTTGAGGACGGTAATGCAATAGCGCTTTCCACTTTTGCGTAGCGGCCAAACGCTCTATTTCATTATCGGGCGCTAGCGTACTGGATTCTGTTGCAGAACATTGAAGAGTGGGCAGCATCAAAAAAATGCAGCAAAAAAAAGGAGTCCATCCTTTGAACATGGGGCGTCACTTATTCTAATAAAACAAAGGGTGTTAGAGTTTAACTCTAACACCCTAATGAAAACAGGCATTCATTGGAATACCGGTTAACGAGCTACAAACACATTAGCCTAGGTATTTAGCCAATTGAGCGTCCGCAGCCATCATGTCAACCATAGCGCTGTAAGCATTTTCAGAGGTCGCTTCAGTGCTTGCGAAAATCGTGTCTAAATGAGATTGCATTGCCGCAGCAAAAGTCGCTTTATCAGAAGACTCTAGACCCATCAGAGTAGATAGGGCTTCCAGAGACTCACCTTGGCCACGCGCAGAATCAGCAGCTAACTGCTCCATGTTTTGATCCATGAACAAACGCGCCAATTTTAGTGGACCGTTAGCGTCTTCACAGCCTAAAGTACCAGAGGTCATACCGAACGTTTGGTTGCCTGACGTACCATTGGTCGTGGCCGCCATTACGTGCTCATGCCATTCGTTTGCATCAGGGAAAACAACCGCCGAACCTAGACCACAACCAGCAGGACCGTGTGCAGCAAATGAAGTTGAAGCAGCCGCTACCAGCGCCGCACCTGCGATGAACTTTTTCATGTAATCATCCTTTTCCGTTGGATTAAGAATTAGCATTTCGAGTGAATTGCTGTGCTCAAGTATAGTGCGAAAAAAAGCATAAATGTCTACCTTTTTTAAAACTCATTCACATAAATACAGATAAATGCCTAAGCTTTGACTATTACATCACCAGCCACTGCCGTTTTGAGCACTCATTCCTAGCCATTCGGAAAAACAAGAAAAACACGGTAATATGCTCAATTATTTTTTAGATTGCCCAGATAAATGAATCACGACCAACGCAACATTCTCACGGTCAGCCAGCTGAATCGTCAAAGCAAGGAACTATTAGAAACCTACCTCCATCAAGTTCAGGTATCAGGGGAAATCAGTAATCTCGCACGCCCAGCCAGTGGCCATTGGTATTTCACACTCAAGGATTCTCACGCCCAGATTCGCTGCGCCATGTTTCGTAGTCGCGCTCAGCTGCTGAGATTTATCCCCAAAGAAGGGGATCAGGTCATCGTGCGCGGCGGGCTAAGCCTTTATGAGGCACGAGGTGATTATCAGCTCATAGCAAATGGCATGGAAAGCGCGGGCGAGGGTGCGCTTAAGCTCGCATTTGAACAGCTCAAGGCAAAACTCTATCAAGAAGGGCTATTTGCCCCTGAGATCAAAAAGCCCCTACCCAAACACCCAAAACATTTAGGTGTCATCACCAGCCCCACGGGGGCCGCCATTAAGGACATTTTGTCTGTACTAAAAAGGCGCTTTCCCAACCTGCCCGTGTCGATCTACCCCACTCAGGTTCAAGGTACCGCAGCCGCCCCTCAAATAGCAGACGCCTTGTTTAGAGCCAATCGCGACGCGCGATGCGATGTACTGATCGTGAGCCGCGGTGGCGGTTCCTTAGAAGATCTATGGCCATTCAATGAAGAAGCGGTGGCCCGTGCCATTCATGCCAGCCGTATTCCTGTCATTAGTGCTGTTGGCCACGAAGTGGATGTGGCGATTAGTGACTTCGTAGCCGACTTACGAGCCCCCACACCCTCCGCCGCTGCCGAGCTGGTCAGCCCAGATCGAATGGAATGGCTTGGGCGATTCGAAGCACTGGAACGATCGATGCTCAGAACCATGCAGCACAAACTGACCATGGCGGCCAGGCATGCTCAGCAACTGGCACTTAGGTTAAAGCACCCAAAACGGCAACTGCAAGAAAACATGCAGCGCCTCGACATGGCCTCGATGAAGCTCGAAATGGCCATGAAATCACAACTTGCTCAACGAGCAAAAGACCTCACCACGGCCCATCACAGCTTGGAACGCCATGACCCCAGAGTTCAGTTACAGGCCTTAAAACAACGCCACCAAGCCCTTAGTCGTCGGCTATTGCCCGCCATCCTGCAGTCGCTGAGCAGTGCACAAAAAGAGGTTCAAAAACAAGCATCTATATTGCAGGCAGTGAGTCCACTTGCCACACTGGCAAGAGGCTATTCCATTACAACCAATGCAACCGAAAACGTCATTACCAGCACAGAAGATATTTCACCCGGTGATGTCCTGATTACCCGAGTGAATAACGGAAAGATACAATCTGTCGTGGACAGCGTGGAGCCCTTAGACCATGAATAAATTTCTCATGATACTCTGCTTAACCGCCGCCACCGCTTGGGCCGAGCTGCCACATTCGGCTGTGCCTGGTGGCATCGCCTCCATCATCGTTGGCGCTAGCCACGAGCCCATGCCTAACGTGTATTACCAGCAAACCCGCGTCGCGGTCATTGAGCATGAGCAATCATGGGTAGCACTCGTGGGCATTCCACTGTCTGCCAAGGCAGGCGCCCACGAAATTCGCGTCGACGGAGAAGGAAAGTCGTTTACCGTGACGGCCAAAGACTATCCGGAGCAAAGAATCACCCTAAAGACACGCAAACATATTGACCTAAGCAAAGAAGATCTTGCCCGCCATAAACGTGAAAAGGCAAAAGCCCAAAAAGTCTTTAAATCCCATGACCTATCCCAAATGCCGGATATCGCCTTACTCAAGCCAGTTGAAGGCCCTTATTCCAGCCCATTTGGCCTCAAACGCTTTTTCAATGATGAACCCCGAAACCCTCACAGCGGTCTGGACATTGCGGCCCCTACCGGCACCCCAATCAAAGCCCCTGCGGCCGGCCATGTGGTGTTAACGGGCGACTTTTTCTTTAATGGCCAAGTGGTGTACATCGACCATGGCCAAGGAATGATTACCATGTTCTGCCACATGAGCGAAATTGGGGTGAAAGAAGGCCAGCACCTACAGAAAGGGGACATCGTCGGTAAAGTCGGTGCCACCGGTCGAGTGACAGGTCCACACCTTCATTGGTCCCTGAGCCTTAACAATCAGCGGGTCGACCCCATGCTATTACTGCCAAAAGAGGCTCAATAAGCAGATTTGGTAAAGGGGCTTTTTTCGGCTCTAAGAGGCTAGGCGATTCGAGTGGTTTCCGTATAATACTCTGATAACGCAGTGAATAGGGGGTTCTATGGACGATTTTAGCGACTTTCAAGCCGCCATGGGCGATGTAAAACCATTAAAGGCCCCTAATAAAGTAGCCCTCAAGCGCACAGAAACCAACACGTTGTCCGCCAAAACTCGCCGCAAGGCCGCAACGGAATCACTCGAACGAGACCCGAACCACCTGAGCGATGATTATGTGGAAATGGTCAAACCTTACGACATCCTTGCCTATAAAAAAGACGGCGTACAGGATGGTGTCTATCGCAAGTTCCGCTTAGGAAAGTACAGCATCGACGCCCGCCTGGACCTTCATAGAAGGACCGTCGAGCAAGCGCGCAACGAGGTGTTCCGCTTTATAGCGGATGCCATGAAATACGACCTTAGAACCTTAATGATCTTGCATGGCAAAGGCGAAAAAGAAGCCACACCAGCCTTATTAAAGAGTTGGGTGAATAAATGGCTCAAAGAAATGGACGATGTGCTCGCCTTTCATAGTTGCCAGCAGCAGCATGGTGGCACAGGTGCCGTGTACGTCATGCTTCGCAAAAGCGAACGCAAAAAACAAGAAACCCGTGATAAATTGCGCATTAAGTAGGTAGTGTATGAGCAAACCGAGCTTCGGCAGGGCCAAGACCATGCCAATTCAAGGCAGCGGGTGTGGTATTCGCCCCACTCAAGAAGCCCTAGAGGTGGACTACGCCATCGATTTTTCGGCAGCCACACAATGGTTAGCCTCCTGTTCCGAGGCCGATGACCATAGCGACACAAACCCAAATGAATCCCTAGAAAGCCAGGACCCTACCGCCAAACACCACAACAGGGTTAAGTAGCTACGCCTGCTCACCCGACGCACTTTTTCAGTCCCTTCAATTAGTTGCACCCCCCCTGCTCTGGTCTAAAGTTAGTAGAGAACAAGTGAGAATCTCTATGGCGCATTTCCTTCAATCCCTCTTTGGTGGCCTTTTCCGTAAGGAAAGAGAGGCCCAGCAATCCCATATTCGCCAGCTTGAAGAGGAAAAAGCCCAACTGGTGAGCAAAGTACAAAATGTGGAGTTGGCGCTCACGGCTGCAGACGAATTACGCCACCATATCGGCGACCTTGCAGAAGAAAACCAAGCGATTAGTACCCTGCTTTTTCAAACCGTGCGCAGTGTGAACGACATTCACGAATTAGTGGCAGGCAACGCTGAGATTTTAGGAACCGAACGTAGCCGTTTAAGAGACAGCGAAGCGACATTCGACCAAATCGGGATCATTCTGAGTCAAGTGGGCCATAGCCTCAATCAAATTGATGAACGCGCCACGAGTACTGCCACACAAATGACCGACCTAAGTGAGTCCGCAGTGCAAATTAATGACTTTGTCTCCCAAATCGAAGGCATTAGCGATCAGACCAACTTACTCGCCTTAAACGCCGCAATCGAAGCTGCGAGAGCCGGTGAACAAGGACGGGGCTTCGCTGTTGTTGCCGATGAAGTCCGAGCCCTTGCAGGACAAACCGGTCAAACAACAGAGCAAATTGCGAGTATCATTTCCAAAACGAATCAATATATTGAAACCATAGGAAAAGGCATCCTGTCGATTCGAGACGACGCTGCAAGCTTGAAAGAAACCACCTCCACCATCGAGTCATCTGTCGCATCCATCACTGAGATCTCACGCAACATGAACTTAATCATTGGCAGAAGTACCAATGAAAGTTATATACAAATGGCCATGCTCAGCTTGATCGTTTTCAAATCGAGGGTGTATGAAATCATTGCTGTGTCAGGTGTTACTGACGATCTTTTAGAAAACATAAAAGATCATACCGGCGGCCGCTTAGGAAAGTGGTACTACAATGGCTTGGGAAAAAGTACCTTTGGCCACCTAAGCGAATACCGAGCCGTAGAACAGCCATTGCTCAATATGCATCTTGCCGCACATGAGGCACTGAAATCTGAAAAAGCAGGGTTAGTTAAAGCAAAACTTGAATACTTAGATCAAATGGAAAAACACAGTAACGACTTAATTCGAGGGCTGTCTGGATTAAATGAGGCGCTACATGATATGGCTAATGATGCTATGAACCACCTGGGGGAAGAAGACGTTCTGTTTTAATAAGTGCTTAACTCATGCACAAAAGAGCCTAAATGGGCTAGCCGGTCTTTTGTTCGTCGGAAGAGTATACTCGATAATGGTTTTTTCCTTGGGACTTTACATCATACATGGCTTTATCTGCACAGTCCTTCAAGTTACGTGCACTCTGTGCATGATCTGGATACAGCGCAATACCAATGCTCATCCCCACGTTAACCTCATGTACAGCACCATTCACGTAAATTAAGAATGGGTCTTTGACACATTCCAGTTTGGACTTAGCGACTTGTTCACATGCGTCTAAGGACTCCACTGGCTGCAAAAGCAAAACGAACTCATCGCCCCCAAGGCGGGCCACCACATCACTCTTACGCGTACGGTTCTTAAGCCTCGCAGCAAATTGTGCCAGCACCTGGTCTCCCGCTCCGTGACCGAGGGAGTCATTCACTTGTTTAAAACCGTCTAAGTCGACCATCAACAATCCAAGCTTGGTCTGATGGCGAGTCGCATAATCCAGCATGCTCTCTATTTTATCTTCGAAATCCGCTCGGTTTGACAACAAGGTTAACGAATCCACGTGTGCCATGTTCCGCAGCTTTTGAAGAAGACCATGTCGCTCGATGGAAAAGCGGATCGAACGGCTTAGCATAGTGCTATTCAATTCATCTTTGGGAATATAGTCTTCTGCACCGAGCTGAATAGCTAATTCACCCAACTCTTCACTTTTTAACCCAGTGAGTACAATAACCGGGATATTTCGAAAATGATTAATCACATGTACGACAGAGCTTAAACCATTTGAGTCAGGCAACCCCAGGTCCAGTAAAATCACATCAACAGAATCAAGCGAGAGTTCCATTAATTCCGATAATGTTTCAACATGATTCAGCTCGTAGCGCCTAGACTCATCCTTTGTTAACGCCTGGCTCGCAAGGTAGGCATCATCGGCGTCATCCTCTACAAGCACAACCTGTATAGAACGATGTGGCATATTGAGTATCCTACTGCGTCATTAACGCATTAAATTTGAACCAATAGTTGTATATAGACTCAACTAAAGCCTTGGTCTCAGTATAGTCCATAGGTTTGATGAAATAGGAATGTAAACCAAGTTTTCGACTGTCCTCAATGTCCATAGGAGATGAGGAGGTTGTTAAAATGATCACGGGAACCTGCTTAAGCTTTTCAATCTGGCGTATATGAAGAAAGATTTCCAGCCCATTATATTTGGGCAAGTTCATATCAAGAATAATGAGGTCTGGACACGCCTCTTTGCACCCTGAATCCAGAGGATAGTGCTTAAAAAACGCTTCTGCATTGTCTGTACACTCGAAATCCAATTCCTGGTTCAAGGACAAGAATAAGTCTCGGTACAAGTATTGATCGTCATGATCATCATCAATCATTAATATTTTAATGGTCATCGTCTTCGTTATTCACCGGCAGCTTTATTTCAAATCGAGCACCCTTCCCTTCTTCGCCAAATGCACACATCTCCCCACCGTGTTGCCGTATTAGCTGACGGCAGATCGCTAGCCCCATACCGACACCATCGATTTTTTGATGATTCACAAGGCGCTTAAACGGTTCGAAGATGGCTTCTCTATAGCGTTCACTAAAGCCGATTCCATTGTCCTCGACTACAAGGGTAATATGCTCTTTATCCTGTTTTGCGCTCACCTTAATAACAGGCTGCCGATCTGGGTGGGCGTACTTAATACTGTTTTTAATCAGGTTCTGTAAAACCGTTAGCATAACGGTTTCATCACAATACAGTTCAATGTCGTGCTCATAACTCACTAGAGCCCCACTATCATTTAAAACAATCGAAAGTTGCTCTTTAGACTCATCTAACAGATGACTTAATCTCACATTTGAAATGTTTAATTCTTTATGGGAAGCACGACTCAACTCTAATAATTTTTGGATCATCGTTTTCATACGAGTGGCGGCCACTGCTATTCGATCTAACTCAAAACGTGACTTTTCATCTAGCTCTTTATCCCCAAGACGCTCTAATAAACTGGTTGAAAAAGCAGATATCTTACGCAAGGGTTCTTGCATATCATGGGAGGCCGAATAGGCGAATCGAGTAAGCTGCTCATTGGATACTTTAAGATCTTGATTCAACCTTAGCCTTTCTTCTTCGATCTCTTTTCGATTCTGAATGTCCTCAATAACAGAAATAAAATAGTCTGGTTCACCTTTTTCATCCCTAACGATCGAAACGGTCAACCTAGCCCAAATTACTTGGCCATCCTTACATATATAGCGCTTTTCCATCGCATAAAAATCGTCTTCACCACTAATCAACCGAGCCACATTCTTTAAATCTACGTTCAAATCTTCAGGATAGGTAATCGCTTGAAAGTTGGTTTCAATCAACTCATCACGTTCATAACCTAAAATATCGCAGACCTTTTTATTCACTTTGAGCCAGTCACCTTCTAACGAAACATGAGCAACGCCCACCGCGGCCTGCTCAAATGTATTTTGAAATTCTTGCCTCAGTTTGTTCTGAATGAGTTCAGACTCTTTAATCGCTGTGATATCGATAAACGTACCCAACATCTCTTTAGGCTGATCGTCTTCATTTAACGAAAAGATCGAGTCATGTGACATGCACCATATCCAATGACCATCTTTATGACGAAAACGATACTGTAGTGGCACCACATGACCATCTTTTTCGTTTACTACTTGATTAATATGGTCTGTTACCATGTCTATCTCGTCCGGGTGAAATAACGATAGAAACTCACCTTTTTCCTGTATAAGATCTAAATCCTCGATCGTATAACCCGTTATACGAGAATATTCATCATTGATGTAGATATTCCCCTGCGTGACAAAACTATAGATATAAAGTCCGTTAATCGAACGATTTAAAACTTTCTCTAAATAATTCGTTTTATTGACCAGTTCAATTTCGTTGATTTTTATTTCTTGTATGTTTTCTAAAGAACCCGCCATCAGCAAGGCTTGGCCTTGATCACTATAGGTAACCTTACCTCGGCTTCTAAACCATTCATATCGACCAGACGGTGTCCTTCCTAGGTATTCGATTACAAGGTCCTTTCGCTCGTCAATCGCCGACCAAAGTTTTTGAATCACGATGTCTGTATGATCTGGATGGATGTGCTCACGCCATAGATCGAAGCTGGGATCATCACCTTCCTTTGCGCCGATCATCTTGAGATGTTGCTTTGACTGCCAAACCTCACCTCTTACAATATTCCATTCCCATAGACCATCGTCCGTGGCAGCGGTAATGCGTTCTAGACGCGAAAGTGCAAGATGCAATTGTTCATTGACGTGTTTCTTCTCACTCACATCAACGATGGAGGCAAACACATGGGGTTGACTATTAAAATCCCCCACAGACAAACTAATCTCGATCGGAAGGCGCTCACCGGCTTTGGTTAGACCGTGTACCAATCGGCCCATGTTCATTGGATAGCGATCCGTCGGAGAATCAATATAACCCTTCATAAAATTGCTGTGCATGTCTTTAATGGCATCGTCTACCAGAAGATTTACAGACGCGTTTAAAAGCTCAGATTCGCTATATCCAAACATTGCACACAGTTTCTTATTCGCTAGTTTGATTTTGAATTGCCGGTCAACCACCATTAGACCGATGGGTGATGAATCACTGAGACTGCGAAACACATCACTTTGAGCCGAGTGCTCTAGCGCACGTTTTAATTGCTCTGGTGTAGGAATTTTTAAAGCAAGAGGAAGGTAATAAAAGACGGCTATCGCCGTTAAGAATGACACCAAAGCGGTCGCCAGTTTTATCATGGCTTGGTATCCATACCAACCATTAAAAATCGTGACGATACCAAATACGTGGGTCACCCCACAAAGAAAGATGAACGCCGCAAATAGCACATACAGGTGATGGTATCCATCATGAGGACGCCGACGAAGAAACCAGATGATGGCGAAAGGAATGGAAAAGTAAGATGCCGCGATTAATAGATCAGCGGCAATAGACGTCCATAGAATGCTCGGCTCCCAGCCATAGCACATTCCATGGGGCATATAGTCAGTAAACCATAAAGGCGACCCAACAGACTCGGCCATCCTCAATCCTTTTTCATTCCTTGAACCTATAAATATGACAGGTTTGCTAATAAAAAAGATAGGTCAGACATGCCAATCTGGCTAGCTCAGAACCCCAGATTAGGGCCAAGCCAGCCAAAAGAAGCCACATTTAGCTAATAGAAGACGCCTCCAGTGGCTTTTGACTGACATGCCA
>Ga0181590_10000043_pt1 | contig 67280 bp, 52 predicted proteins | sample 071ome_34_FD_132446 | JGI IMG/M metagenome (GOLD analysis project Ga0181590, IMG submission 132446) | Coastal salt marsh microbial communities from the Groves Creek Marsh, Skidaway Island, Georgia - 071411BT metaG (megahit assembly) | ecosystem: Environmental > Aquatic > Marine > Intertidal...
CCGGTTCCCGCAGTTCAACCCGGGTAGAAACGGCTTTGAGATAGTAGTCCTCTGCCAGCGAAAACCGACCCTCGTCAAAATAACTGTCTGCCAGCATCTGGCAGGCAAAATGAGCGAGAGTTTCCTGATTCCTTTGGACGAGAAGGTAGAGTTCCCTTGCTTGTGTAGATTTGCCTTCGAGTTCCATAATTTGGCCGGCAATTAGCTGAACCAAACTCTGGGTGAAAGGCAATCTGGCATAAAAGCTGTTGAAAACCCCAATGCTTACCTTGGCATTCTTGAGTCTTCTTGAGCGCAGTTGCGAAAGGATTTCTTTCAGGTTCGCATGGCTGGAAGGGAGTCTTTGCACGCAACGGGGATATGAAACTGTTTCTCCAGGTCCAGGTGCACGAGTTCACACTCTTGTCGAATTGAACTTTTATCCATAAAGCTGTCGAACATCGCTTCATACCCCATTGAGAAGCTACCAATATAATTATCGATCAAAATTGACGGGGCTCTTAATTCTGAAAGCTCTTCTGAAGACAATAAACCCCCGTCTTCTAACAAAAGTTTATAGAAAACGGGGGTTTTTGTTAATTAGCTTGAAAATAATTATTTATGTAGCTGTATAAAGTTCTCTTTTTGTAAAGTTTGAACACTTTCTGCTTTCCCGGACTTCCTTTGCTCTTCAATGAGTCTCAAGTTAAATCCACGATTGTTGAGAACACTTTGAATATACTCCAGGTTCTTGTACATCTGGCTCTTGGGGTTCTCTCCAAACTGAAAACGAACCGGTCTCATGTTCTCGGCATCCCAGGCCACATTCACATGAACTAGTTCTTCTTTCTTGTCTGCAGGGAGCAGGCTGATCAAAAAGCCCGTACCGATTGTCTGGAAGGCCCGGTTGTTGCGAAGTTCCATGATCTCTTTCTCAAAGTGCGCGAATTTCTCGGAATCATTGGCACCGGGAGCCTGGAAGGCGCTCTTCAGCCCATTCAGGAACTGCTTGATCGAGCTAGAATACCTTCTCATCCAGTTTTCCCAGTTTGGATGATTGTTGTGATCATTATCTGGATCGTTTACGAAAGGCATCGGAACAGTTTGTACATAATCGCGCAGTCTGGACTTCAGGTTCTTGGTATTAAGACCCATGTAAGTCTTCACAGCAGCTTCATGGAGAAAAATCTGATGGTAGATTCGGGCGTGATCAACTCTTTGCCAGAACTTTACTTTTGGGAAATCCAGAAAATCGATTTTGTTGAAGATCTCAGAGCTCAGAGCCCTTTGGGTATGCTTGAAGCCTTCCTGAATCTCTACGTACAAGAAACGTTTGTCTCGAATATCAAGACTGATTCCCAAATCGGAGAAGCCGGTAACATTACCTTCTGTGTCCTTGGGCAGGAGTGTCGAAGTGGAGAAGACACTGTCCTTTCGAAATAGTCCCCAGAACATCTTGGAGCCTTTGTGAAAAGCATAGTTGTTGAATCCAAAGTGAGAAGGGACATCGTGCTGGTCATAGCTCACGATATGATTCTGGGTATAGATCTTCTTTCTTTCGTAGCGTGCGATCAATAATCCAACCTTGAAGTTGCTGCTTTTTTGATGAAACTCGTTCTTTCCACGAAACAGTCGTTCAACTCGAGGATTTTCCTTGTTCAGGTCAGCTTTGCGAATTGTTTCCAGCAGGGTGAGGTCCGTTACGATTTGATTCTCGAGGTCCTTGTTGTCTGCAAAGGGATTGGCAACTGTGAGATTCTTGAAAGTAAGAGTCGACGCAAGCACACGATTGTAAGCCAGTTTTGCCTGCTCGTGATTCAGGTCCAGAACGTAATCAAGCATGAACAGATCGCCCCACTTCATATTGGCTGAAAACTTGGCAATGTCCATCTCAAAAATTTTCTTGATGGCTTTATCCACCAAATTCACACCGAAAATCTTGAGGTCGAACTTCGCACCCACCGAACCACCTACGGCTTTGTCGCGGGTTGCAATGATCTTCATGCGCATCTTGTTGTTCTTCAAGCGATAAAGGTGAACCATGAATTTTCCGCTGAGGATGTAATGAGTTGATGCTCCTACGCTGACACCGTTGTTTGTGTTAGCCATTCCGGCACTCATCACCAGATTCAAATGGGTTGGAATCGCTACAAAGTCACCTGGGTTCAGGTTTTCAAGTGCCTTCTTGGCATTCAGTGGAAGTTTTGCAGGTGTATAGGGAATTGCAGTGGCAGCTTCCAGCTGGGTCTTGAACTGGCGAACATAGTAGATTTCTACGCCTGGGTTGAAGCGAATCGAAATTGGCAGATCAACGGCTCGAAGAAGGGCATCCGGTCCAAGAGTTGCTCCAAACTTCCAACGGTCTGCTCTGGTATAAAACCCGGATTTGTAGGAAGGCTCCAATTCGTAGCGGTACTGAATACCCAGTCCAACTCCGTCTACAATATCTGCATCGATGAGTTTTACATTCGCATCGATCTCCAGATCCTTGATTTCATCGGCGATCTTTTCCTTGATCTTGTCCACGTCGGTGATCTTTTCGAAGAAGTCACCAATACCGGCATGAACTGTCGAGATTGTGAAGCATTGCAGTGCCAGAATCAGAGCGAGAAGAAAGAACTTTTGCATGGAGCATTTCCTTGGGTAATTGATTAGCGACGAATTAAACTATAACAAGCTACTCAAAATGCGCAAGTCAAAGAGCTGAAATAAGCAGAAATAATGCTAAAATCTAAGGATTGTTCAGGATAAATTGATCGAATATGGGAAAGAGCTAGCGAAGTGCATAGCCCTTTGTCATGCTGTGGTTATGAATCGGCTTATTACAGCACTTTGTATTTTTCTCGCGATATTCTTCCTTGGGGGAATCCTTTATGCAGGGTCCAAGGCTTCCATAATGACCAGTTCACAGCAAATCCTGAAAGACGTCTGGGGACAGGTAATGCTCCTTGATTTGTACCTTGGATTCTTCTGCTTCTTTCTGCTTGCCTGGTACAGCGGAATGAAAAAAGTGAACTGCATTCTACTTTTCATTGTGACGTGCATCCTGGGGAATCTGGTTCCTTTGCTGGTTCTGGCCTACCTCTTTTTTGTAAATACAGCTCAAAAGGAACAATCTTGAAGTTGTTTTTACTCTGGCAATGGAACTGGTGGTGTATTGTCCTGTCGGCGAAGTTTGAGTTGGGGCTTCTCGCCCTCATCTCTGTTTTTGCCAGCCTGTATTACGCAAGTCGACAAAGAGAGACGCCGGGAATAATAGCTCTGGCACTGGTGTCTCTATTCTTGGGAATTCTTGCTGAAAACTCTTTTGTCTGGTTTGGATGGGTCAGCTGGGCACCATCTCATCAGAGCTGGATTCCGCCCTGGTTTTTACTTTTACTTTGGCTGAATATGACTCTCGCCTGGGACTTTCTGATGGCGAAGTTTTCAAAGTACTGGCTATATGCCTTGTTCCTGTTTACGGTTTCTCCCGCTTACTATGGTGGAGAGAAATTGGATTTGATTGAGGCAAGCGTGTCTTTGGAGTCATGGTTGGGAATCGGATTCATCTATTGTGTGGTACTCTATTTCATCACTTCTGTTAGGAAAGGCTAAAACTTGATGCAGTCAAAATTATTCATTGTTCTCATGTTCTTCATGAACCTTGTTTCCTGGGCCGAAGAGAGCTGTTTACAATGTCATTTCAATAACTCCCATGTCCTTGGGCAGGGAGCTGTTCTCAAGGATTTCTCCAGTGTACGAAGCGCCGTATTGCGAACGGGACACTTTTGGATTCCAAGAGAGGAGTTTCGAGCGGCGAGAATGAATTTTGACGCCTGGAAAGAAACTGAAGAGTCGTCTTTCTATGAGGCTGTAAAAGAGACTTTGAAGCAACAAAATGCTCGGGAGTTTAAGCAGTCAGTGCAGGCCCTGAACAGCAGATTGAAGCGTCAAGTCAAAGGCTTTAATAGAGTATCGAGAGCTCTGGAGTCAGAGAATGTGGTGATTCAAAAGCAGGGTTTGAAGGCTTTGCTCAATCCCTTTTACGAAATTATTCCCACCCAATCTCAAAATTATAGCTTTGCCACCACAATCAAGAGCTCGGTTCAAAAAGTATTGCTGGTCTTTGGTGGAACAACAGAGACAATGGAAGGGCATTTTGAATTGCAAGTTCAGGGTCTTGATCAAAACAAAATTCAGGGTACAGTTGGCCTCAATCGTTGGAATCCCAAGAAATTGAAGACAAGCGGGAGTTTTGAAGTCAATTGGTATGGAGAACTGGGCAAACTGGATCGCAAGGAAGATCTCTTTGATCCACTACTTCAAAACTGTGCCTGGATTTTGCAACGTCCGAATGGTTTCTCCAATGAACCCGTGACCATGATTCGTCCCATTGCTCTTGAGACCGGTCGGGTAATCAAACAAGAGGAAATGTTAGCCAAGGTAATCGTGGATCCCGAGAAGGATTTGAAAATATCCTTTCTGGATGGGGAACCGTACTTGCGAGTCGGATTTGAGGTGGTCAAAGCTGAAGATGGTGGGCAGATACAGATTCGTGGTGGAGAGGGGAATGCCAAAGTTAATCTTTCCGGTGGACTGGAGCGGGCCCACGCCGTTCTGGCGCTGGGTGTGAGAGCCTTTGGGATGACACTGAGAGCAACTATGGAGCAGTGGATTCAAAAGATTGATCAGCAGACTTCACGGGCATTCGAAAAAGAAAAAGAATAGAGGCTTGATGATTTCAGAGTCTGAAATGTTAATTTCTTTCGCAGGGTTATCGGAATAGGGTCTTTCCCGGTTGACTGAACAGAATCAGACTCTTAGAGCTTGAATAGACTTAAGTTCCCCAATACTTCTCCAAAGAATGCTGGTCACCAGGTTTCATGGCTGTTGATTGGATTCTGGTCAGGATCGTTAATCAGGCTTCAGTGAAGTTTGTTATAAAACCTTTCTGATCGGCTTTCGGATTATTTTTCGGTAACTGGAAAATCTTCACTGAGAAAGAGCGAGCGAACAGATCTTTCCATGGCGGTTCTTCTCATTTCAGGAATCCCCAGCATGGCACAAAGCTCAAGGTAGACTCCAAACTTCTGCGGATCTTCTGTGCCCTGGGAAGCTGCTAGGGCGTAGCCAACAGACTGAGTGAGGCTGATTTCTGGCCGAGTGAGTTCAGTGTAATCAAGCTCATTCAAAGAAGGAGGCTCTTCACATAATTTCTCAATCCACTCATGGGGTAGCAGGATTGTGTCGCAGCGCAACCTGAGGATGTACTTCTCTTCTTTGGTCAAAGGGCCGTTCGCCAAAGCAATACACATCCAGGCTTTCAGGATGCGATTTTGATTGTATTTTTTCAGTCGATCGAGAGCTGTTGACATAAATCCCTTTGAATTCACCAGATGGTAGAGTTAAACCCGCAAATAGTATGCACTAGTTTGACGTGTTTTGTTGTAAATGGTCCAAGCTAGAATGAAACAGGGATTGGAATCGGTATCGCTGAGGTCTATAGTGGCAGCCATGTACAAGATTCTGGGTATATTTTTTGTGGGTTTGGCATTGGCTGGTGCCGTTTTACCAGTATTGCCAACCACACCTTTTTTGATCCTGGCCGCGAGTTGTTTCGCCAAGTCATCCAAAGAGTGGTACGACTGGTTGATGAACAGTAAAATCTTTGGCCCTACCCTAAGGGAGTGGGAGAACCACCGAAGTATTCCGCTACGAGCCAAAGTACTTGCCTTGAGTATGATTACAGTCATTGGAGGTTATTCGTTATTCTTCAGGCTGGAGTCCTTGCCCCTGCAGATATTGGTAGGCTGCATTCTTGCGTACGGCATCTATTTTGTGGCAAGAATCCCGACAAGACAAAAGTCAGTGGAAGTAATGCAGGACGCTTCTGAGCAGGAAAACTAGGAAAATTTTCGCAAGAGAGCTTATACTGAGATCATGTGCGATTTAATCCAGGATATACAAAACGAAGTCATCCATCGTTCCCAGGACTTTGAATTTGCTCAACAGGAAATCAGAAAGCAACTTGAGAAAGACCCATTGGAGCTTGATGAGTTTTTAGAAAAGACCATCTCCTATCATTTCGCTCTCTGGGACTTGAACTTCGCCTGTGAAGAAGACCTGGAGCTTTTGATGAATTGTTTGTCGCAGCTGCAGGAGAAAGATCTGATCAAAAGTTATTTTGAAGATTTCAACAAGCACTTTCTTGATTCTGTTCGATTCGGCAAGCGCTCACGAAAACACCTGGTGGATTCTCTTTGTGTCTTGTGTGATGCAGTGGATCAGAATTTACTTCCCGAGTTTTTTGGTAAGTTTGAGACCATTCTTCTGGAGTTCAGCAAAGAGCAGGGTGGAAAAGCCAAATCCTGGATGAACGCCTGGTTGAAGGACCGACTCTGGGTTTATTTCAGTGAGTTCGGTCTGGATGATCATCTTGAGAGTCGGATCCAGTCTATTTGTACCGATTTCAGCAAGCACTGTTACCACGCCTTTTTGCAAGGCAAACTGGGTTCACTCCAGGGAGTCGCCAATCTGGGTCCCACAGTGGACTTCGCCTGGCTTGAGCGTGAATGGAAAGCTCTGGAGAAGTTACTCAAAGAGAGACACCCTCAGGAATGCAGCGCTCTGGAGAAACTTCACGAGCTGTGTCAGGCCAATCAAGAATAGCTGTGCAACCAGTGATTCAAACGTGTAGGCGAATCCGGAATAAGTGTTTAAGCCCAAATCTGAGCAGATCGAGGAAGTGAAAAATCTCTTGCTCAGGGTTCTTTGGAGAGCTGGATCAGACTTCTAAAGTGAGCTTGGTCATACTACTATTGTGGGATCGATCAGACTTCTATTGTTGTCTTGATCAGGCGTAAAGTGACTTGAGGGATGTACGGTTGTCCTCTGAAATCAGCATAAATGCTCGATGACACCATCAAGCATCTGCTGATATTCATTGGCTTTGAAGTTCAGTGAAGGAAGCTCACCTACATAGAGTCCGGGTATGACCCAGTTAGCATCGTAATTTTTGAGCAGTTTCAGGCTTTCTATCATCTGAGCCCTGTTTTCCTCAGAGATGGCCACACGCCATTTGCCGCTGTTTGGATAGAAAGTATCTCCGGTAAAGAGCAGCTTTTCCCCTTGATGCTCCAGTAGAAAACATGTGCTTCCTGGACAATGACCCGGGGTGGGAATGGCAAGGACATCTTCTTCGATATTCTCCAACTGGCGCACGGGGCGGGCAAGTTTCGCGTAAGGTTTTACAAAACTCTCTTCCAGTTCATGGGCAACAATCTCGCTACCATAGGCGTCCTGTATTTGTGTGAGTGCAGGCGAACATTCATCGCGATGGTTGAGATAGATAGTATGAACTCCACCAATCCCATCTATAAATCCATTTTCATCCCACAGGCTGGAGCAATGAAACATCCGGTTCCTGCTAGCTGAAATAACCACGGTGGCGAAAGTTTTCACTGCATTGAAGAAGGGGTGTTCATCAGTTGTTTTATGTACACCACTGAGTAGTTCGTTCATAATGCATGCTCCTGAGTAATGACTTGTACATTCATAATTCATGTTTCGGCGTCATCATTTGTTCAATCCTAAGCCTACAAGCCGGGAAATCGCACTATATTCAGAAGTTATAATTCCATAGCAAAAAACTATGTTAGAAAATGGATACGATACCTTGAATAAATTTTGAGCCTATCCTAAATTAAAATTGTTCTAAACCTGTATGAGTTATAACAAGGTGTAAAAAGGTTTCAGTTCCAGCTCTCTTCGAGGAGAAAGGACAACTGAAGATTTTGTACGAAAGGAAAGTAAATGAGAATCAAGGCAATTCTTACGACGGCGGCTTTGGCAGTTTCAGCCTGTGTGATGACCCAGGCGAGTCCACACCACATGCACAGTCACAGCAAGCAAGCAAAGACGAATCAATTCTGGTGGCCTGATCAACTGAATCTGGCGCCTCTGAGAGCCCACGCCAAGGAATCCGATCCCATGGATCGTGGATTTGACTATCGCAAAGAATTTGAAAAATTGAACCTGAAGGAAGTCAAGAATGATATCGCTGCAGTTCTCAAGGACTCACAAGACTGGTGGCCAGCCGATTATGGTCATTATGGTCCTTTCATGATCCGAATGGCATGGCACAGTGCTGGTACTTACCGAGTCACTGACGGTCGTGGAGGCGCTGGTGGAGGGCAACAGAGATTTGATCCTTTAAACAGCTGGCCTGACAACGGAAATCTGGATAAGGCTCGAAGATTACTTTGGCCAGTTAAGAAGAAGTATGGTAGCAGCCTGTCCTGGGCAGATTTGATGATTCTTGCAGGGAATGTAGCCCTGGAAGACATGGGTTTCAAAACCTTTGGATTTGCTGGTGGTCGTACTGATGACTGGGAAGCTGATTTGGTTTACTGGGGTCCGGAAGAGAAGTTTTTGGAGCGCAAGAGACACACTAAGGGCGGAAAGCTCAAAAAACCATTTGGTGCCACTCATATGGGTTTGATTTATGTAAATCCGGAAGGCCCCAATGGAGTTCCCGATCCACTCAAGTCAGCTCAAGCAATTCGTGAAGCCTTCGGAAGAATGGCTATGGATGATGAAGAAACCGTCGCTTTGATTGCCGGTGGTCACACCTTCGGTAAAGCCCACGGTGCGCACAAGCCCCAGGACTGTGTTGGGGTTGAACCAGGTGGAGCTCCCATCGAGAACCAGGGTTTTGGCTGGAAGAACAAATGCGGTGAAGGGAAAGGGATTGATACAGTTACCAGTGGACTGGAAGGTGCCTGGACACCAACGCCAATTCAGTGGTCTCAGGCATACTTCAACACTTTGTTTGGATTTGAGTGGGAACTGACCAAGAGCCCGGGCGGAGCCAAGCAGTGGAAGCCTAAAAATCCTGCTGCAGCTAATCTTGTGCCAGACGCTCATCATAAGACCAAGCGTCATGCACCAATGATGATGACAACCGATCTGGCATTGCGCGAAGATCCAAAGTACCGCGAGATTTCTTTGAGATTCAAAGACAATCACAAAGAATTTGAAGATGCTTTCGCAAGAGCCTGGTTCAAGCTGACTCATCGTGACATGGGACCTGCCGCTCGTTACGTGGGTAGTGATGTACCCGAGGAAACCCTTAGTTGGCAAGATCCGATTCCAGCAGCTGATTATGAACTGATCGACAAAAACGATGTGGAAAATCTTAAAGAGCATATCGCAGGGACTGGATTGAGCTCCACTGAGCTTGTTAAGGCAGCTTGGGCAAGTGCATCAACTTTTCGTGGAACAGACATGCGCGGTGGTGCTAACGGTGCTCGAGTCCGACTGGAACCACAAAATTCCTGGGAAGTGAATGATCCCAAAGAGTTGAACAATACTTTAAGCAAACTGGAAGCTGTTCAGCAGAAGTTCAATAGAACTCTGCGGGGTAACAAGCAGGTATCTTTTGCTGACGTGATTGTACTTGGTGGGGTTGTTGGTATTGAAAAGGCTGCTCGCGATGCTGGATATACTCTGGTTCGAGTACCATTCAAGCCAGGCCGGGCAGATGCTTATCAGAAGCACACAGATGTAGAGTCCTTCTCTCATCTTGAGCCTAAAGCGGATGCTTTTAGAAACTACTATAGTAGCGAGAGTTACTTCTCTCCAGCTGAAATGCTTGTAGACAAGGCCAACATGCTGAATCTGACTGTTCCAGAAATGACGGTACTGTTGGGTGGAATGCGTGCCTTGAACGCAAATACAGGGGGCTCATCACACGGTGTGTTCACAGACACTCCTGGAGTTTTGAACCCCAACTACTTTGTGAATTTACTTGATATGTCCACCAAATGGACCAAGTCCAAGAGCAAAGATGGTTTGTATGAAGGTAGAGATCGCAAGACAGGCAAACTGAAGTGGACTGCTACTCCAGTGGATCTGATTGTGGGATCTCATGCAGAACTTCGCGCCATTGCAGAAATTTATGCTTCAGATGACGGTAGCTACAAGTTCCTTCGAGATTTTGTAGATGCCTGGACAAAGGTAATGCAACTGGATCGATTTGATCTTCGTTAAGAAGCACAATTAGATCTAAATTCTATAGGGCCCGGCAGCGATTCAAGCTGTCGGGCTTGTTTTTATTAGGGGCGAAGAGCCTGAGTCCATTCCAAACCAGATCTTGAGACAGAGGCCCCGCTTGTCTATACTGTCAAAATGATTCGATGGATACTTGTTTTTGTCCTGCTTGGCACTGGCTACAGTCAGGAGACTGCTCTCGATTTCTTTATGAAAGCGAAGGAGCTTGAAGGTCAGGGGGAATGGGAGGAAGCTCGCAAGATGCTGATCAAAGCCTCCCTTCGAAGATCAGAAGCAGCCAAAGAAAGGTTTGGAGAGTACAAAAGTCAGGAGAGATTCCTGGTAGCCACCAGTACCATTTCAGACGCAAAAGAGAAGATATCCTTCCTGCAGGAAGGGCAGTTTATCAGCGATGGAGACTGTAAAGTCTACAACCCTTATCCCAAACCCAAAGAGAGCATTCGCTATGAGGGAGACTGTGAAAATGGTCTGGCTCATGGGAAGGGAAAACTTTTCTGGTTTAATCGTGGCAAAAAAATCTTTGAATACGAAGGGGACTTCGAAGAAGGAAAACTTCATGGTCTTGGCTTGAGTCAGAAGGGAGACGAGTCCCTTTATTTTGGTTACTGGCAGGATAGTCAAAGGATGGGCCTTGGTATCAAGCAAACTCCTGAAGGAATCTACAGTCTCTCCTGGATTCAAAACAAACCGGTCTTTGGGATCAGCTATCTCAAAAGTGGAGAGGTCTATCGAGGTGGCCTGGATATTCTAATGCGAGCTCAGGGATTCGGAATCCTGCAAAAGAGCACTGACGAGTCATTGCTTGGCAACTTCAAAGATGGTCAGCTGCATGGCTATGGAGTCCAAAAAACTGCTCAGAGTAAACAAGGTGGCTTCTTTGATGCGGGTAACCTGATCGCGCAAAAGTCGGTGGACTTCGCAACCCAGGCGGTGAAGCTGCAAGAGATGGTGAAGCACCACGAAGAGTTCTTTGAGAAGTATAAGGAACAACTTCCGGCACAAAACCAGAGGTGATTCACTGAAGTTATGGGGAGCAATGACACGAGCTTTTCTCCTGTGAGTCAGACGGAATTAAGGCTGGTGCCTGATTATGAATTCTTCCGGACTTGAAGTCTCAGTGCTTTATTACTTATTGGGTAAAGTAGTCAGATCTCGTAACCTGGTAACCAGCTCGTCCACCCAGCTATCTAAGTGATGATCCAGCTTGTTGTGAACTTCAGCGAGCTTGGCTTTTAGCTTTGCAAGATAATCACCTTCAAGCCAGGCTCTGGCTCTTTGTCTCTGCTCCTCTTCGCTGGTGCAGATCAACTCATCCAGATCCAGATGCTTGAGGATGGAAGCGCTCGTGGAACTGGCCCAGGACTTGCCAGCCAGACAAAGTACCGGTACACCGGATACCAATGCATCTACGGTTGTGCTATGACCATTGTAGATTTTACTATCCAGAACCAGATCAGCCAGGCTGAGTCGTGCAAGATGCTCTTCTCGACTTAAAAACCGTGGGGCTTCTCCCGAAGGGCTGGTTTGAAAATACAAGCGAGAGGGAGGGATGTTCATTTTTCCAAAAAGGTCTCGAACCAAGGCTCTGGCGCTCTCATCGTTGCACAGCATCCATAAATCAAGCAGTAGGTTATCCTGCATAATTTTGCCAGCCTGGATCAAGTCAGACTTCTTCAATTTGTAGCCGCTGCCGCTAAGGAGCAATAACTTCCTGTCTTCAGGAAGCGAAAAATCGGCTCGAGAGTACTTTCCCAATTCAACCTGGTGGTAAGCAAGCGGCATAAATCCATTGTCCATAAAAAGGGGTTTTTCAGTGAAGTACGGTCGGTTCTTCTCAGGCAACACAACTTCATCAGCAATAACATAGTCCATATTCTCAAGGGCTGTCGTTCCTGCATAACCCAGAAAACTCAGCTGAACTGGTGCACTTCTCATAGCAAAGAGTTCCAGACGGGTATTGAGGGTGAATCCCTTGAGATCAAAGAGAAAGCCGATTTTCTCACTTCGAATCTGATCAACCATGTTTGAAAAATTACCCTGCAGAATGACAACTTTCCCTGCAGCCTCAAAGAGTTGATCTCTGATCATTGAATTGTCTGACTGTCCGTAGCTAAACAATGTGGTGGACACCTTTCTTTCTTTGAGCTTACGCAAGACTGGAAGAAGTAAATGTGCTACCGGGTGCTCTCGAAAATCATCGCTGACAAAACCAAGATTGAACTGGACTGATTGACTTTGAACAGGAGGAATCGATTCATTGGAAACTGAAGTTTCAACTTTCTTAGCCTGGGCTTTACTGATCCTGAACAGTAAATCGGGATCATCACAGCGTGCCATAAAATGCCAGGGAGACTCCACCGGGGTGACATTACTTTGGAGTTGATCAAGAGTGATCTTGTGAAGTCTTTCTTCGAGTTGATCAAGTTCATCAAAATCCCAGGTCTGGCGAAGCGTCTGGGCATAGTTACTGAGAACAAAGGGGCTTTCTTCAAGCAGAGACATTGCCTTGCGGTAATGGAGTTTCGCCTGAGGATAATCTCTTTTGAGGTAGTACAGATTGGCAAGGTTGAGGTGAGAGTCGCCATGATTTGGATCCATGGTGATATTGTGCTGGAGTACAGCCATGGCATTGGGAACATCACCATGGCTGATTAAGATCACTGCCAGATTCAATCCCGCACCCAGATTCTTTGGACTTCTCTTGAGCACACCGTGATAGCGATCTGCCGCTTCTTGATGATTACCCAGTTTCCTGTATAAATCTGCCTGGAAACAGCTCAAAAGATCGGAGCTCAGAGGGATTTGGCTCTCAAGGGACTCTGAGAGTTCAAGGGCTTCCTTGTAGAGATGAAGATTTGAGAGAATGCCAGCATAGGCATAAAGAGCCTTCTGCTTATTGGACTCAGATGGAAGCAGAGATTCAAACTGATCTTGAATGATGTCAAAGTCTTGTTGGCTGGAAATTGCAGCTGCCTGCTCAAGCAGTGATTGAATGGCTTTGGAGTGTGGACCAGCGAGTGGGTCCTGGTTTATTTGAGAACTGGAATCGGACATACGGCTCAAGTGTAACGTTGCATCGACTGAATGAGCAATGTGATTTGAAAAAGAAAACTCTTAAATCAGCTGTGGATAAGATAAGCTGTTGTCTGACTCATTGAACAGGGCAGGAATCGGAGAATACAATGGCTGGCGAGCTCTACAACATAAAAGTGGAAACATCTGAGGGTGCGAGCATTTCTCTTGCAGACTTCAAGGACAAGGTTTTGATCATTGTTAACGTGGCGAGTCAATGTGCTTTCACCCCACAATATGGTCAGCTACAGAGTTTGTTTGATCGCTATCAGGAGCATGGTCTGGAAATTCTTGCCTTTCCATGCAATCAGTTTGGCGCTCAGGAGCCAGGGGATAACGAGGCGATTCGCTACTTTTGTGAGCTTAACTTTTCAGTAGGCTTTCCCATCTTCTCCAAGATTGAAGTCAATGGAGACAATGCCTGTGAGCTTTATCAATTTCTCAAGAAGGAAAAACCGGGCTTGTTGGGCTTCGAGTCAATCAAGTGGAATTTCACTAAATTCCTGGTTTCAAGAAAGGGAGAAGTACTTCATCGTTACGCTCCCAGCACCAAGCCTTATGAGATTGAAGATGAGATCAAAGCAGCTCTTGGATTGAGTTAACGGGCTCACACTCAGCGTTGGGGTATAGGTGAAACTCAAGCACCGGATCTAACTATGACTGGGTCTGTGTTAAGGGTGTACAATTTAGCGATGATCGGGGTTGATTTAACAACATACAGTTTAGATATTGCTGAGCTGTGAGCTGATTTTAATTAATTCAAGTGCACCTTCACTGATTTCCTGTCCCTCAGGAAAGAGTTGTGTTTTCAGCTCAATATCGATTTCTTCTGCCAGTTCACTTTCAAGAATGATTTTGGAATGAGAGCCATACTTGGAAAGCTCTTCGAGTTTCTCACTGATTTCCAGGCTTTTTCCCGTTGCACAAAAGAGCTTTCTCTCACCGCCGTCAATCAAGGAAAAGTTCACATCCCCACAAGCGATCCCAACACCATTTTCAATAGCAAATTCCTGACGCTTTTTGCGCTGTTCGTTCAATTTCTTTAGTTCATCCATGAGCTCTTTGGCAGTTTGAATGGCTCTCTCCTTGAAATCTTTATGAGTCTTCGAAAAGAAGATCACCCGGATAGCATCTCCCACAAACAAATCAACAACACCATCATATTTTTGAACCGCAGTTTGCCAGAGAGCAAAATACTCGTTGAGCATTTCGACAACTTCTTCAGGTTCCAGAGATTCACTAATGCTTGTAAAAGATCGGATATCGGAGAAAAGGACGGCACAGCGATCTTCTACAGAATTGTGTAAAGTACCATCCTCATCCTGTAGAAGATGAATGATCTGGGTAGCGACCAGAGGTGCCATCCTTTCCTTTTCATCCAGCTCCCGTACCATCGCATTGAATTGACCTTCAAGTCGTGTGACCTCATCACCACGTTCTTCTACAGAACCATCCCCGAGATAGACAAGGCTGCTTTTGAGACTGATGAAACCAGAGAGTATCTTGCGAACATGGCCCTGTAGATGGAAAAGAATCCAAAATGGTAGAAGAATCAAGAATAGAAACAGGATAGTACTGAACAAATCCCACTGTGTTTTGGCCTCGTTGAGTTTTTGGCGAAATTCAGTGCTGTCTCTCTTGAAGAAGAAGTGGAAACCATCGAGGCGGGCACTGGGCAAATGAGCGACAAAATGCTCCTTTCCATGAACATTGAGAGTGTGGAGAGTGTTTTGTCGGACTTCATTCTTTCTGAGTAAAAACTTTAGGTGATCTGATGAGTCAAAACCGCTTTCTCCTGCTTTGTAGAAATCAGAGATGTAATTGGAGAGGATAGCGGGTTTGAGGTTTTCCAGTTTTCGTTGCAGGTAGCCCTCATAGCGTTCCAGATAGTAGGCGTAATATTTGGCTCCCGCCATGAACGAAAGTATGAATCGGTGTCCTGACTTTTCATCATGACTCCAGTACCAAACCACATAAAATCCTGTGTGAAGGATTCGTACGAACTGTACCTGACCAAGTTTATGCTGCCCCAAATAGGGCAAAATATCAGTACGAAAATTCGGATTGGCAAAATTGCGAAACATTTTGGATCTACTGTAACCAAAATAGTTTCGAAATTTCTCTTCCAGAGCAAACTGTTCGGGAGTTTCCTGGGTTACAAAACCAGGCTCAGGATGGGAAAAATCCTCAACACCAACATTTGTAAAAATTACAGAAGCTACACTAAGGTATAAATCACGAACATAATCTTCTATATCCAGAGACTCTTCAGCTCCTTCACAAACTCGAAAGTTCTCTGCTCTTGTGAATCGAATACACGAGAGACCTTCCTGTGACCATTCTTGCAAGAAGCGTCCTTGAAGGAAAGCTTCATGCCCTTTCTTTTGATAGTTTGAGTTGAAGCTGTCCAGTCCACTCTCAATGCCTTGGCGATCCCGAAGAAAACTCTGCATGATTTCGTCTTTCATGCTGCTTTCAAAGCTGACCATCGCCCGGTTTCTGACATTCTGTAAAATTGCCATGATTGCTATTAGAAAGGCCAGATAAAACAGAAAGAAGCGTACGGAGAAACTTTGTCCAGGGTTGGTCCAGCCAGGTTTAATCAGACAGATAATCAGTAGAAAAAGGGACGGCAAAAGAAACCACGGGTTTAGATCGACTGTTTTCTTTAGAATTCTCTCCCCAATGGAGACATGAGCTCCATGATTACTGATTAGATTCTTAAAGGCGTAGTCTTTGAGTTTTTGAATATCCAGACCTGTGAGATGCAGTACAACAAAGGACTGGTAGGAGTTAACCTCCTGAAAGTGATAGAGGAACCATTGTTCATCATAAGCGACAAAATGAAACTCGCCAAAAAGGCTTCGAAATGTTTTTTCATCCGGTGGGAACCTGTAAATCTTGACCAGTTCACGCTCCAGAAGGTCGGCCTTACCCATGTTAAGAGCCAGAAGTACTCTTTTTGCATAATCGGGAGGGAGATGTTTTTTGGCACTGCCTTCCTTGCTGATTCTGAGTTTCCCTCTCCTGGCCAGGTAGAAGCTGGTTCGTTGGGGAAATGCCCAGTTCAGGTCTTTGAGAGCTTTAATCTTCTTTGACTGCATAGCCTGGAAAATTCTTTGGAATTTGGGCTCATAAAGAAGCTCCAGCAGTTTGCCGCGATTGGGAGAGTTGGCATTCCATTTCTTACGGGTTCCATAGTCCACCAACTGCTGCAATCTTTGTAAATCCTGATTCTCTCGACTGTGTTCTTGCCAGGCTACCTGACTCATGTGAAACAGAGAGGGGAGATAGGCTGCAATCAGCATGGCGAATGACAAGGCAAATCCAGGCAGGCGTGCTTTAAGCAAGGAGGTAAACATCAAGTCCCTCCACTTTGCCTTTTACCTGAACATTTTTTTCGAGGTAAGTTCCCCAATTCTCAGGCAGGAATTGCTCCAGCTCTCCCAGTACTGCCACTTGAAAAAGGCGATCATCGAGGGAGTCTCGGGCCAGTTTATCCAGTCTGGCGGCAACATTAACTGTGTTTCCAATGACAGTGAAGTCCTGCCTTCCCTGAGCACCGATAGCACCCACAACAAGCGGACCACGACTCACTCCAAGCGTAAAGCTGCAATGGGGAAGATTGTCTCTGGCGAAATCGCGTAGAATTTCGTGGAGCAGCGTTTCCAGCCCTCCCAGCAGAGTCTGGAGTGAGGCAATGTTCTTGTAGGGTAAAACCAGCAAAAAAGACTGACCTGTGAATTTGTCCAGGGAGCCTCCATGGGTGCCAAGAAGCTGCGTGAGCTCCTTGATGATTCTTTGCAGATAGCGTGGATAATCCTTTTGGGTCTGAGATTGAAACTGCTCAAGATTATTCCACCCTAGAAAGAGTATGATCATATCTTCTCTGACTGGTTTTTTGCTTTGGGTCCTAAGGGCATCCTTCGCCATTGAAGAGAGAAAAGACTGAACCAAAGACTTCTCTTTGAGACTTTGTGAAAGTTCATTGAGGTATTGGGAAAGTGACCCAATCTCATCACTGGTTTTTACAGGGAGTGGAGGTTCAAATTCGCCTTGCGCAATCCTCTTCATTTTCTCGGTAATTGCAAAAACTGGATTGGTGATGGCCTTTGAGAAAAAGAAGGCAATGGAGCCGATAGTGAAGAGAAGAAATGCGAGACTGAGCAGCAAGATTCGTTTTTGCCATTTGGCTTTTGCAGTCCAGGCGCTAGCGGGAACTTCAAGAAGCATGTAGCTATCTTTCAACATTTCAAAGCTTCTAAAAATACCCAGAAATGGCTGGCCTTCCTTCTCATAGGCAATGAAGTGATAACTTCTGGCCTTTACGGGGTCAAACAACTCTTCATCAAATTCAAGATCACTTTGGTGAAAGGGGAGAATTTTCTTGTAATTGGGAACAAAGAAATGTGGCTTGTAATCAAGGTAGGAAGCCTCGCTTAACTTGGAAATTTCCCTTTCGAGCTGCTGGTAAATCAGTGACTCATCGACGCTACCCATGACAAACCAGGCCATGTATTCGGGCTTGTCCTGCAGTAGATAGCTCCAAAAAGCCTTTTGTCTGGTAAAACCTTCCTCACGAAATTTGGCGGGATTGTCATCATGCAGACTTGAAGGGTTGTTCAGGTATTTGAACATCAATCTGCTGTTATCTACGATTCGGGTCAGTGAGTTGGCTGTAGCCAGCAAATCCACCATACTTTCGCCCTTGAGTTCAAGGCCTGGCATGATTTCCAGCCGAACGAGTTTTTGAATATCTCCGCCCAGTCCATGAAATGAGTTACATACAAAGATATCCGAGGCAAAATAGGTAGTGTCGTTGATTAGCATCAGGTTGATTCCCTGAGTTCGTTGAAGTTCACTCAAGTAACTGTCAAAAGGACGAATCGGTTTGTATTCCTTGCTGTGAGCCCTGGAGGGTTTACACTTGGCGTACTGGGCAAAATTGGAATGGTCACTTTTGAAGTCGTATCCTGAGGAGGCGAAGAGATTGATCTTTTCCTTGACCTCTTCCAGAGTCTTGCTGATCCTGGCCATGAAGATATCATCGATATTGATTCTTGAGCGGGTAATCTGCTGAAACTCTTTTTCAAGGTCAAATCGCAGTTCAAGCAAAGTGTCACGATTGATGTTCTCCAGTAATTCGAAGTTTTGAAACTGAAGAAACCCAAGTATAGCGGGTAAGGGAAGCAGAAAGACAAAGAGGAAGCGAGCGCTGACTGTCTTTCGTACATAGTAGAGCAAGACAAAAGGAAGCAGGAACAGGATCAGGACCAGACTCTGGATTAGAATTTCTTCAATTCCACTGTTCTGAAAGGCAATTTTCTCAAGAACAGAAGGGTTTTGAGTGAAATCAAGAACCGAGTCCAGTAGTGAAATTTGAGGATCTTGAGACACGGCCCTATTCTAACCGAAGCTTGGAATCCTTGGCAGTTATTTCTGGATGTTCAGGCAATTCAAAAGCTTTTGGGGCGGCTTTTGACGGGAATCCAAACGAAAATAGACTTTATTGAGAAATTTTTCAAAACACTCTCTGTTTGAAATTCGTTTTTCATCAATGACTGGTAGATCTGGACAGGCTATCTGGAGTGCTCGGGTGAAAAGCCCTGATTCCTGTGTACTTATCAAAGATTTGGAGTCCCAGTCGTACAATTTAGCATCAACACTGGCACAACTCGGGGAGCGTGACTTCAGGATTGCTCCGTGAATTTGGGAGAAGTCGAGTTCTCTTAAAAACTGTCTACAGAAGTTATGAAGCTGTTTAGTATGATTTGTACCTGAGTCCCTTTGAAGCACCATGATTTCATTTGTGTTTGCATCAGCGCTGACCAAATCAATAGGAGGTCTTGGCGTTGGCATCCCGGATTGCACTTCAGGGCAGACAAGCACTGTTTGGAAACAATCCTGGATTCTTTGCCACGGTGTAGCTTCGAGCAATTTCCCATCGTAACGACACAACTCAAGATTTAAACAGCGGCTCAGCAATAGGGTGGGTTTGGATTCCATTGTTTCAGGAGTAATGAGCTTATTCAAATTTTATCAGAACTCGCTGGAACATTTTCTCACGAGGTTTGTAGAACCTTAGAAGGGTGTATTCGCCTTCTTTGAGACTGGCGACCGGTTCAGGCTCAATTGATTGAATCTTGAATTTGGGCGAGATGAGAAAGTCGTAGAGAAAATCCTGATTGTTGGAAGAGTTCAGGCGAAACTGCTTCTTTTTCTTCCATGACTTACGCCACTCTTCAGGGAGGGGAGTGATATAGCCCAGTTCCATCTTTTCTCCAGCTTCCAAAGGAGGGTCCAGAATTAACTTGAAGGAAAAGCTGTTTGATTTGGTTTCGATCATGGAAGGATGAATTTTTCTTTTCCCGGAAGGATCCACGAACTTGCTGTCTTTGGTCAAAACCCCATCAGCCAGAAGCATTTCCTCCATTGGCTTTCGATCAATGTTTTCCAGTTCAAAAGTCACTTCGATATCGACATTGTCCCAGTCGTGCAGAATCAATCTTCCATTACCGGAGTTTACTTTGTGTTTGGTCGCTGAATTGAGAAAACTCTGGGTAGGCTTTCTCACCAGATCCCCAACGAGGATTTCCTGACGGTTTTGGTCACCCTCCTGAACAACTGCGGAAAAGAGGTTTCCATCCTGTCGCTGAATCAGAGTAATTGTTGCTACATAATCAAAGTCAGTCCCTACAAGTTGATGAGTTTGATTGTCATAGATGTGTTTACCCTGACGTACGACGATAAAGCTGCTTCCTTCCCTGGCCAGATCCGGTTGGTTTAACTGGACCAGGATGTTGCTCTTATCTTCTTCGATATGAACCACTTCACCAACGACTTTTTCCTGACGCAGGAGGGATTTTCGATACTCTTCACTTTCATCGATAAAATCCTGGATTCTATCCTTGTCCACCACTCCCTGCGTTTGAAGATAAGTGACATCATCAGCGCTGTTGTAGTCCCGAATAATATGGGGTGTGATGAAAATGAGCATTTCTGTTTTCTTGCGATCCACTGTCTTTCTGCGAAAGAATTTTTTGAGAACTGGAAGATTTCCAAGGATAGGAACCCGACTCTCACCCTCCACATTGCTGGAGCTGATCAGACCCCCGATGATGATTGTGTGACTGTCTTTCACCAATAGTTCTGATTGAACCTTACGCTCCGAATAGATCGGTGAATTTAGCGCCGTGGGATCAGTTCCGGTAATCTCCTGGATAATTTGCAGGATTTGCATGGATATGTAGTTGTCTTTGTTGATTCTTGGGGTTACCTGCAGATCAATTCCAATGTCGAGATAATCGACGGAATTATTGACCACACCATCGGCGTTGGTTGTCTTCAGTACAGGATTTTGCTGAGTGGCTTTAAACACTGCGCTCTTGTTGTTGGCAGTAAGGATTTTAGGTCTGGAGAGAATCTGGATTCGATTGGTCTGCTCCACATTTTGCAGAAAGACCTCAAAATCAGCTGGATTAAGTAGAGAAAACTTCAGTCCCTGCAAATTACTTCGATTATTCCCGGCTCTGGGATTTGAGGAGATATTCCCGTAGTCCACGGTGGCTTGATTCTGTACATTTCTTCCACCAAGGCCTCGTCCATTAAATTCCCAGTCAATTCCAAGAGATTCGTCATGGTTGAGCGTGACTTCGGAAATCAACACTTCGATGAGGACCTGGGGAGTTCGATAGTCGATGGACTGTATGATTTTTTTGGCTTCATTGACCCGGTAATGAGGGCCTTCGAGCAAAATGCTGTTGCTGGACTCATCAGCCACTACTTTCATCTTGTCTGAATGATAGAGGACGGTGCGAGCTACCTTACCATTTCCCATGACTTTTTCTTCATACAGGCCAAAGATCTTTTGGAGATAAGTCGCTATGGCTTCAGCCTGTGAATACTGCAACTTGATGATGGAGCTTTCATTGCTGTCTTTGTATAAATCGAGCTGAGAAAGGTACTCCTGCAGGATCTCTACCTGACTCGGGTCTGGGATCTGGAAGAGAAGCGTGTCATTTTCCTTATTCTCTAACAGTTCCACTTTTTTGTTGAGAGCAGGATTGGCGGCGATGAGTCTGGGAATAGTGTCGCGAAAGAAAACATCACTGGTTCTGTTGCGTATTCTGTAGAGGTAGATATCCGTTCCCCTGAAATTCTCCAGAGTGCTTGCTTGTGCCGGTTTGTGGGCGAGAAGCAGGAAAAGAACGAAGGCAAAGACGAGTCGCACTGTAAACATAGGCGCGATGATACCTGATAATCGTGTAAAATGCCTTCATGAATATTTTAAGAAATGTGCTGTTTTGTCTGCTTCTTGCTCTGGGACTTTGCATGCTGCCCAGCCAGCTCTTTGCCCAAGTTGTTTTTTTGGATGCTGTTGAGCTGATCGACTCTAAATCAAAGTATCTAATCCTTGACGTTCGAGGACAGAACAGCAGGAAAAAAATACATGGGGCCGTGAGTGTGAATCTGAATTTTCTGGATTTTACGAACGAGGCCAATGGTGTTCGCTCACTTTTGAAATCCACAGATGAGATCAAGAAGCATTTTCACAGTCTTGGAGTTGATGGTAGCAAGCCAGTCCTGATTGTAGGAAAGAGTATTCGTGGTTTTGGAGAAGAGGGTAGGCTCTTCTGGATACTTCACGGGGTTCTGGGATGGGAAGCAAAGATCCTGAATGGGGGAGATCGAGCCTGGTTTGCCAACCACAAGACCCTGAAACAACACATTTTAGCCCCAGGAATTCAGGAGGAAAACAGATCCGAACTTGAATCAAAATCGAAGCAGCCAGGGAAAGCTCAATTAAATCAATTGGACTCGGGGCACTTAATGCAGCTGAGTAAAGAGAACTTCTTTGAGGAAATTTCTCGTTTTGATCAGATTCTAGATGTTCGCAGCATCCCTGAATATTTTGGAATGACTCCTTTTGGGGAGCGATGGGGTGGACGGATTCCCGGATCTAAAAATTTGCCGTGGACCCGCTTCTTCGACGAAAATGGTTTCCTTACTACCGTTCCTAAAGAGCTGAAAAACGCCCAGTCTACCCTGGTTTACTGCACCGCTGGATATCGAAGCGCTCTTGTCTATGCCGTGTTGCTTCACCATGGCTTAAAGACCAGTAATTACGATGGCTCCTGGTATGAAGTTTCTCAATTGTTTGAGAGAAATGAAGAGGACTTTCTTCAAAGAGAAGGGGAGGCCGATTGAGTTTTTCTATCTGGGAATTCAAGTTCAAGGAAGCCTGGGTTAACGAGCAGGTGAAGAAGGGTTTTGCCAATCGTCAGGAAAGCCTGGAGTTTGAGCTTCGCAATGGCGAGTGGAAAGGCTTCTTTTCCTTGATGAAGAATGATGTTCGTTATGAGGCAAGTTTTGAGCTTTTGGAAGTTTTGCTCTACGGAGATCGTGATAAAGAATGGGCTTTGATTTTGATGGATGCTATCCCGAAAGTTGAGGCTCAGGGGAATCTTCTTCATTCGGTAGGAACAAGTATCGCCAATTATCTTTCCCAGTTCATGAGCCTCGAGGCTGTTCAGGGATTACTGGAAGGGCATATTCCCGGTCTGAAGATGCGTGAGAACGACATGATCCTCGATTTGGGGCTGCGAGCCCAGCCTGATTTCGGCCAGCGAGCCTTCGCCTTTCTACTGCGAAACGGTCTGCAAATCCGATTGTTTCCCAAAGAGGATGAGCTTTGTGTGAAGATTGAATACCAGAAAACGCAATTGCGGATTAGCTCTTGAGGACATCGAGGTTTTCAAGGCGGATTAGTTGTCTGGGGTGCATATCAGGGGTACGAGTATAACGAGCCCTGGTATCAGACTCAATTGAGAGCTAAGTAGGCTTAGGAAACTCTTAAATGGTAATGGTAAATTGCACTGCACACAGTGACTGATCATGAAGAATAAATTAATTACCCGTTTTTGCCTTATCTTACTACTCATTGAACTTAGCCTACAGTTCATAAGTTTATTCCTGTTTGAAGCTCGCAATTTGGAGAGCTCCATTCAAGAAGAAATTAATCAATCGTTTTTGAAAGGGGATACAAGCTTCTATTTTGTAGGGGATTCTATGACGGCGGGATGGGGTGCAAGCGATCCGAGTAACTCCTATCCGCAGTGGACTGAAAGACTGTTTAATAAGGCGGGAATACGAATCAACTGTATAAATTTGGGTGTTCCAGGTACATCAACTCTTGATCACCTAGAAGTCTTAAAGAAGCTACCGAAATACTCTTCCGTGATTCTGAGAACCGGTGAGAATAACGACTGGAACACGAAATCCTACTATAAACTTCCATTTATGGGTTTCGAAATCCGCATAGTTAAGTTTATTCAAATTCTGTTTAGAAGAACTATGAACAAAAATTGGGGACGCGAGTTTTCTAAAGATCTCTATGAAAAGTTATTGAAGATTGTAAAAGCTAGGCAACTTGATGTGATCTTGTATGAATACCCAAAGGATACAAATAACTTCATGAAGCTAGCTCTAGAACGAAAGCAGCTAGCAGTTATCTCAAACAAAGGCTTTCCTCAAGGAATTTCAAAAGAATTTCTTGCGGGAGATGGGTACCACCTCAATGATAAAGGATACTACTTGGATGCGTTAGAATTTGTGCAAGGATTTGGGGAGCTTCGAGGAATCAAGGCACTTGATAATTTGAGATTAGAAGCTGCGAATGAGATTTTTGGAAATCTCTTAGAAAAAAGGGAGAAACTATTAAAAGAAATAGTAATTCAAAGGGATTTGAACACTGATTTCCGCAGTAATCTTTTCGAAATTTATCTGATAGATCAAACAGAAGTATTTGTCGGTAACAAGAAACTGGAAGCGCATGCCAAGAATATAGAGAGGATCCTTCAGTTTGGTTTTCTCAAGCACAACGTCCCATTGAATAAACTTCAAAATGCTTTGGAAGTCGAAAATTCCACATCCAAAGAAGTTTTAGGTTATCTGGCGTTTTTGCATCAGTTTCCACACTTGGATAACCCACGATACAATGAGATATTGGCAAGTATGACTGAGGAAATTGAGAGAAAATTTAAGGTTAGGGTAGAACCAGAGAAACCACTGTCATTCAGGGCTAACTTTTTTAACCCCTTGGAGCACTGTCATTTACTAAGAAAAGAGGCTGGTTTAAAACTTGAAGACGTACGAATCAGTGGAGCCTGGAAAGAAGTTTTCGGTGAAGAATTGGATTTTAACAAGCATTACACTGGATGTAGTTAGAAAATGACGAAGTGCAATACGAGGTTTGGTTTTAAAAGACTGAAGCTGTTAGTTATAACCGCTATACTGCTTTTTTTACTCATAGAGGCCGGTTTACAGGTTCTTGCCTTCTCGTTTATTGATACGGGTTCTTTTGAAACCTTCCTTGATAAGGTTCCCAGAAAGGTCAAAGATTTAGATACGGAGCGAAGTATTATCTTCGTTGGGGATTCAATGACTTACGGGATAGGAGCTAGTTCGCAAAAGACCTCTTACCCTGGGTGGATTGATCAGATTCTTACAAAACAGGGCCAAGACTTCAAAGTAGTGAACTTAGGATTTCCAGGTACCTCATCCGACGATCATTTAGCGGTGCTAAAAAAGCTACCCAAGTTCTCTACAGTTATTCTTAGAACTGGTGAAAATAATGATTGGAAACACCGGAAGAGCTATGAATTCTTAGTCTTTGGGAATGTGATCCAGATACGGACGATGAAGTTTCTACAAATTTTGTTTGGGAATTATTTAGGACTAGGAAAGAACAAATTTCAACTAAGCGCTTTTGCTGATGAACTTAGGAAAGTAATAGGTGATAAAACATTGACTGTGACCTTGTATGATTACCCTGGTGTCGACACTGCGTTTCACCAAAAATTATCAAAGGAAGTGAACATTGGCAGAGTTGTACAAGCGAAGTTAACAATTGGAAATGTATCAGAAGATCTTTTAGCAGCCGATAAATATCATCTTAATGATTTGGGATATTATCAAGATGCAGAGAACTTTATTGATCAATTCTTGAAGTTAAAGTGGGTCTCCGAAAGACTCAATGAAGACGCAATAAAACAAGCTTCAAAACAGAAGGTGATTGAGAATCTTGAATGGTTGAAGATAAATCAGCACTTGCTTTTAAAGGGTCCATTCAGAGAAAGAGTTTTTGATACGTTAAAACATATTTCAGTCATAAATCCTGTTGCGGATACAAGCTTAAAGTTGTTAGAAAGAGACTTAATCAAAATTATGATCTTCGGTTTTTTTGATAGACGAGTTATCAATAGCGAACTGAATCAATTTCTGGAAACTGAGAATCAAAATGCAAGTGATCTTAATTATGTTGTGCAATTGTTTGAGGTTCTTTGCTGCTTTGGATTAAAAAGTGAAAATGAGACGGATCAACTTAGGGAATTGCGCAAATTGCTTGAGGAAAAATTTGATATGAACCTTGAAATGTTTCCACCCATTAATCATCCTGACCTTGAATTTCTACCAATTGAGATTTGTTCGGAGATAATCATAAGCCGAGGTTGGCATAAAGAGAGTTACAGTATAAGTAAAGAATGGTTCAGGGTATTCAAAGTAAAAATGCCTTTTGATCATTACATGTGTGTTAATCAATGAGTGAGGTGCACTTAAAAGTCTAAGCTAACTGGTCTGACAACCGGGGGGCATCTCAATCTTTTAAAACAAAAGACTGCCCAAGGTCAGATTGTTGGTGCTGAAGAGCTTGATTGGATATCGAACACTTCCACTTGTCACTATCTCGTAGACACAAATTAGACTGCTTTAGAACACTGGTTTCAAGACACATTGCACGATGTGAACTACATAAACACTTATTTATCAATACAGCGGAGTTGTAGTTATGAACCCAAGTAGTTAGAGCCTTAGAACCTACTTTGTAAGAGGTTAGTTTTGCTTCCTGATCGACTGGATAGCTTGTTCGAGACTGATAAGACTCGGAGGCAAGCTCAACATTCAAGATCATCAGGAGAACTGATAAAAGGTAGAAAAAGAAGCTGATTAAAACTCCTGGAGTTATTGCTGATTGCCTTAGTTATTCTATCCGATTTCTGTGTGTATAGGTATCCAAAGTATCTGATTAGCTAAGGAAGTGAGCTTAGTCTAAAGTCTTTGTAAATCCTCGAAATTGTAGTTGTCTACGAACAGCTTCGATTATTTAACTGGTAGCCTCAACTCTGTCACCAATACCTGTTTCACCAGTCGAGACATTGTAAGCTTCGCTTGCATCATTTCAGGATACAGCTAAGCCGAAAACTGAGGGTTGAAACAATAATCTAGTCTGAAACTAGACCGAGTTAAACCCTACTTAAGCCTCAGGTATTCAGGCATGGGGGCTACTTGTGCCTCGACGGTTTCCTCATCCTTGCTTTCTGGTGAAAGCATGACCTGATCTTTTCCGTCATTGGGCAGATCCATGTCCTCAAAAAGCTCACTGGGATTGATGAGCTCAATTCCAGCTTCCTTGAAACTTTCGATCATGGACGCCAGTGCCTTTGCGCTGGGCTTGGTTTCATGAAGGATAGCCACCCTGAGAATTCTGGTTCTCAGGCTGTGTTTGATAAATCCTTTGATTTTTCCAACTACTGCTTTGGTACTCTTTTGATTGTCCAGAAAGTCACTGTTACGCCGTCGGTTGGGAATATTGTATTCCCTTGCCTTTTTAAACGCCCAGGAATTGCTGGCTGTTACGGAGTCAACAAAGAACAGACCGGGAAACTTTGATGCTTCCTGCATTACGATATCCATGACTCTTTCGTTGGCAGTAGCTTTAGATCCCTGGTGATTGTTAAAACCGACAATACCGGGTATAGCCTTCATGTTCATTTGAACCCGTTTTCTAAGTTCATCTTCCTCAAGGTCCGTCTCCACCACGTACTTGGAGCGAAAGTAAAATTTGTGATTTGGCTCCATGGGCAAATGAAGCATCACTTCAAAACCATGCATGGCAGCCTTCCTGGACTGGGAAGGAGTGGTGTCGTAGAAGGGAAGAAAACTCATCCCCACAGGCATGGGCAAAGACAGATACACAGGAAAACCGTTGCTGTAATGTCCCATGTCATCAACAATCAGGCAGGCCCTCTTGACTGGATAATCCTTAACAAGCTCCAATTTGAAGGACTTGGCGATGGGACTGAGTGGTCCCATGTAAGAACTGTCACTCTTGAGTTCCACATTTAAAAAGAGGCTCAGGTCATCGCGAGAACCAAGCTTACTGGTTACTTTGTAATTTTGAAGCCATAGTCTTTGGAGCTTTCTCTCAATAAACTTGAGGTTCACCCAAGGAGGCAATTGATAGACCCGATGTTTCTGTCCTTCCAGAACTTCCAGCTTCATTCCCATGGATTTGAGCTTTTCTTCGATGAATATCTCTAGAACTGCCGCACCTTGTGAGGGCTCCAGAATGTCCTTGGAAGAAATTTCATTTCGACGAGCTTCACTCTGAAATTTGGAGAGCAGGTACCTGAGTCTGGAGGAGGGACGCTCCTGGTTGGTCTGATCAGCAGTTTCTGTCTTCGCTTGAAGAAATGGTTCTGGCAGGAAAGGAGAGTCTACCGAAGGGGCATCCTCGATGACCTTCTGTCCCTGTGCCGGCACTGCCAACAATTGATTATTAAAAAATACAGCTGCCAGTATAAAACTGGCAGCCATCGCAAAAAAGTTCACTTTTCCTACTTTGCTTTTCCTAGCTGATGCAACAGTGTCGATGCCTTGAGAACTTCAACAGCTCTTTGCCATTGGGCATCAAACTTGGGAATTGGCAGGAACTTACTATTCTTCAATTCCTCAATCTTGGCAGCATCTGTTGCGCCTGTAGTTGCTGCACTACTTTGTGCAGATTCTATTTCGTCCTCTTTGCCGTGGTCCTTGAGCCATTTGTCTTGCTTGTCTCTGGTTTTTTCATAATTGGCATTGGCAATCGTTTCCATTTCGTCGCGATATTCTTTCAATTCCTCGTTGGTGAGTTTGGGAAATTCAACATCCAGATCAGGCTCGATACCTTTCTTGTGGATTTTAATATCCGCGGGAGTGTAATAGTAGGCAGTAGTTAATGCCAGCGCTGATCCATCCTGAAGGGGTAGTACTGTTTGAACACTACCTTTTCCAAAGGACTTGCGTCCCAGCAAAAGACCTCTTTTGTTGTCCTTGATTGCTCCAGCGACAATTTCAGAGGCAGAAGCACTACCACCATCTATCATCACTATCATTGGAAAGTCGAGATGAGAGTTACCCTTGCTTGGAAAGACAGTAGGCTCTCCTTCTCTTTCTTTTATGGAAACAATGGTCTGACCACGCTGCAAAAACATTTGTGATACCTCGACAGCTGCGGTTAATAGTCCACCCGGATTTCCCCTGAGGTCAAGAATGAAGCCCTTGAGTGGGCCTTTCTCCTGGAGTTTGTTGATTTCCTTGAGCAGGTCCTTTCCGGAAGTTTGCACAAATCCTGTGAGACGAGCGTAGCCAATTCCTTCTTCAACCATTCCAGCTTTTACTGATGGAATCTTGATGATGTCACGTACTATCTCGTAATCGATGAACTCTTTGACACCTTCACGAGCAACACTAATCGTTACCGATGTTTTTGGCTTGCCGCGCAATAGCTTCACAGCTTCTTCAACAGACATTCCCTTCGTAGACTGCCCATTGATTTTAACAATTTTGTCTGCTGCCCTCACTCCAACACGAAAGGCGGGAGTTCCTTCTACCGGGCTGATGATAGTGAGGATTTTGTCTCTCATTCCAAGAATGATTCCAAGACCACCAAATTCACCCTCTGTTTCTTCCTGCATGGACTTGAATGTTGAAGGAGGCATAAAACGGGTAAATGGATCATCCAGCTTCTTTAAAATGCCCTCGATGCCACCCTGAATCAGGGCTTCCTTGTCCTTGGCCACTTCTTCTTCCACATACTTGGCCTGAACCAACTTCAAAACATCGGAAAGAGTTTTCAATTCGGAGAAGTAGTTCATCTGTACTCGTGCGGCTTCCGATACTGTAGTGAAGGGGCGTCCCGGCATAAGAGACAACAAACTGACGGCTACAATCAGAATACTGAGTGGAATGATACTTTTTCGTAATAGGCCCATAACTTTCTCCTTCACTTTCTTCGGGCTAGCCATTTCACAGGATTTTTGGGTTCACCATAGACTCGAACTTGATAATGCAAGCGTGGCTTGGCGGGAATCCTCATATGATCGGAACTGCCAATCGTGGCAATCTTGTCTCCCTTTTTGACAGGCTGCTTCAAGGTTACTAAAATTGTGTCCAGGTTGCCATAAAGAGTAATGTATTTCTCATCAGGATGAGTGATCATGACCACTTTACCATAGGTAGATGAATTCCCCGCAGGACGACCCTTGTAAAAGACTTCTCCATCCGCACTTGCATACACAGCACGATTGGAGTCTGCGACCAGGTCGATTCCGGGATTGTAAATGCTGGCGCTACCTTCTTTTTGATTACCAAAGGATTTGGCGATTTTGTATGGCTTACGAAGGGGCCATTCAAGTTTCCCGGCCTTAAACTCAACTTTGCTGAAATTGGCTTGGGCGGTTTGATTTCCCTTACCCTTGCGTTTGTCTTCTTCAATTTGTGAGCGGGCACTCATCAAGTTCTGAATTTTATCTTTCAAGTATTTACTTGAGGTGGCCATTTTTTGGGCGCGCTCTTGAAGAATTTCCTGCTCTTGTGCCAATTTCTGAAGATAATTTTTATCGGATTGAATCTTGTTTAAGAGGGAATTCTTTTCCTGGACTAACTGGGTCGAGAGGGACTCTAGCTCTTTTTCCTTATTTTGCAGTTGAGTGAGCTGGGTCTGTAATCTGCTCTTTTGTTGTTTGAGTCTTTGAAAGTGGCCACTTTCCGATTCAACGATTCGTTTGTAATAGTGAAGTCTTTGATCAAGTTCCCCCAGACTCTTTGAGCCGAACAGAACCTTCAGAAAAGGCTGACTTTGATTGCGGTGGAAGCTCTTGAGGCGGGAGTAGAAACTTGATTTAAACTCCTGATATTTTCTCAAGGAGGAAGAGTAGGACTCGTTGAGAGTTTTGATAACCCGTTTTGCAGTTTCCTTCATTGTTTCAGTTTCTTTACTGCGTTTTGCCGCCCTGGTGTAGGCTCGTTTCATTTCCTCAACGCGTTGATTCACATCCACCTGATTGACATCAAGTTCCTTTAACCTTCTTTGTCCCTCCAGTATTTTCTTCGTCAAGCTGTCAAGTTCACCCTTTTGACTGCCCAGTTTGCGTTCAACGTTATGCAGTGGGTCAGAAGAAACGGTATTGTAGCCAAACAACGAGATTACTATGAGGAGCAAAAGTCGAACTGCACTCATACCAAAAATTTTCTCAACGACAAAAGACTTCCCAGAAAACCAAGGAGCATTCCAAGGAACAGGATTCGCAAGTGCATGTGAATCAGCTCGGGTTTGCTCGTGAGCATTTGAAATCCGGGTATAAACTCACTCAATCGATCTTGTAGGATGGTGTATCCAATAGTCAGAAGGAAAATAGCACTAATTGCACCCAGGACTCCCTGTAGAATCCCTTCAATCAGAAAGGGCATTCGAGTGAACCAGTTGGTAGCACCCACGAGGCGCATGATTTCTATTTCTTCACGTCTGGCAAAAACAGTCAGTTGGATGGTATTGGCGATGATCACCAAATTAGCCAGCCCCAGTAGCAGCAAGACCAGATTGCCACTACTTCTGGAAAGAGAGATGAGTCTGGATAGCTTCCCTACCCAATCTTGACCAGAGCTACTCTCAGCAACAATCGGTAGACTGTCGTATCTCTCACGAAACTGGGCGAAGTCCTTGACTGGATTGAGTTGAATCACGATAGAATCCGGAAGGGGATTATGATCTAGGTCTTCCAGAAGACCCGCACTGTCACCCATATCTGCCTTGAGTTGCTCCATTGCTTTCTCGCGGCTGATCACTTCAAAGCTCTTCACTCTGGGATCGGAATCCAGAGTATTGGCAAGCTGCTCGATTTCGATGGGTTTGATGTTCTCTTGCAAATAGAGAGTCACAACCAAATGAGTTTCCAGTTTGGTCATGAGCTTATTGATATTTGCAAAGAAGAGGTAGAAAGCTCCCAGAATTGTCAAAGAAATAGCCACTGTAGTGATAGTGGCCATGGACATGACAGCCCCGTAGCGAAAACCTTTCACCGCTTCAGAAATGTGATATTTAAGGGTAAACAGATTCATTTCAGTTCTGGTGATAGGTTCCTCGAAGGGTGTCTTTGACGATTCCTCCGTCATGCAAATGCAAAACCCGGCGCTGCATCCGGTTGACCAGATTTGCATCGTGAGTTGCGACCATCACCGTGGTTCCCCTCGAATTGATATCAAGCAAAACCTTCATGATTTCCAGACTAAGCTCAGGATCGAGATTTCCCGTAGGCTCGTCAGTGAGCAGGATAGCCGGGTCATTGACGAGGGCTCGGGCAATACAGACTCTTTGCTGTTCACCGGCACTGAGTTGCGACGGATAAAAGTGCTTTCTGTGACTCAAGCCCATGGTGTCCAGGATTCTGTTGGTATTGTCCTCAATCTGCGAGTGATCCGCTTCGATAACATATTGCGCAAAGGCGATGTTCTCAAAAGCTGTTTTGTCCGGAAGCAGTTTGAAGTCCTGAAAAACCACTCCTATACTTCTGCGCAGATAGGGAATCGCCGTCATGCTGAGTCTTTCAATATTTCGGCCATCAATGAGGATGGAGCCGGAAGTCGGGGACTCGTCCCTAAATATCAAACGCATCAATGTTGTTTTCCCGGCACCGGATGGGCCTACAAGAAACACAAACTCACCTTTTTCGATGTGAAGATTGATGTCTCTTAATGCATAGACCTGATTGCCATACTCCTTATGAACTTGAAACATTTGAATCATAACGGACTGATTTTTCCTCCAAGCCATCCCTTGAGGGCGGCTAAAACAAGTCGTCATGCTAAAACCAATCGAGGGGAAAATCAAGGACAAAAACAAACAGAAACTAGCTAAAATGGGTAGCTTTTGTAAGAACTGCTCGTGATGAGTTGGAAAGAAACAGGTTCATAGCCAGCTTACAACGACCATACTCAAGGCCATAGACCATGCTCACAGGGAAGTCAGCCTTTTTTGATTCCGGCTGCCAGGTACTTTCAAGGAGAACTATGGTCTGATGCTGACAAGCTTGCTTTCATGGGTGATTAACCTGGAAATGAATTAAAGTTTGTAGAGTCATCAGGGAAAAATTAAATTAATCCAGAGTTTCTAATATCGCCCGGATAACAATGTAAATTTGAGTGTATAGATTCACCGGAATAGAAAATATAAGTCAAAGCTTTTAAAATCACGGTGAATATGAAAGTCAATCCAAAAACTCACCGTCATGAGCTTATGAAGATGATTCAGCTTGATCACGACCTTGAACTCGTGAAGGTGGATGAGCTGAATTATTTGATGAGTGAGGACAATCAGTTAACTCTGCGTGCCCGTCATCCCAATGGCCAGTTTCTGCTTTTTGATGAATGTGGATCCCTGCTTTTGGAGTCCGAACACTATATTGGGCCTTTCCTGGGTGACTTGGTGCCGCTTACTGACTTTGAAAACGCAAGACTACTCGTTTATTCCCTGGAATCGAGAACTCTCGTCCCGTCCAGGATTCGTCTTGAGGGAATCAATGACGAGTTTCAATTGATCCCGGGAGGTGCTTTCACATACAGACTTCCGCAGCACAGCCCTGAAATCACTGAAGGTATGCTTCCTCCCAGGGACTATCTCTACCGACCTTTCTACTGCCAATTGAACTTAACAAACCGGGAGACCTGGCTCGGTTTTAACTCACGCAAGCCATGGGAAACTCACGGAGATTTCTATGACAATAACTACAAGAATTACCCTGCTTCCGCAATTGACCGATACTATTGTCTGGATTTCCTGAGCACTTACTCCAGAAATAGAGGAATCAATATTCGTGTCCCTGACGAGATTGAATGGGAAGTCATGGCTCGCTCGTGTCATGAGGGGGCGAGATTTGATCAGGATGCTTCCCTTTTCGGTGACTTTCAATTCTTTAGGCTGGAGCCACCCCGGCTCAAACTACCCGAGAGTGCATTTGTGAGTCAGGGAGCAATACTTCCCAAGCTCATAGACAAGGACAGGCTTGCAAACTTTTGGGGTTTCCATTCACTTTTTGGGAGTTTAAGGCAATGGTGCCTTGGTGATTCTCCCCCGGATTATCCTTCCACAGGAATTCTCAATAAAATTCGTTTGCCATGGTCCTATGCAAGTCTTTTTGAAAAGACAGTCCGTCAGAATGAGGGATGGAAACGATTAAGCATTCATGCTCAAAGGGGGAGTTGTTACAGTGATGGAAATAACGCCAATTTTCAGGTCTTTCAGGGAAGGCGATCAGTCACTAACAGAGCACCCCATGGGATTGGTTTTCGATTGGCTCTGGATTTTGATGAGGCCCAAAAAGCATTGGAGTCAGGTGTGGCCAGCAGTGTCAGCTGAATGAAGGATTCATCTTACTAAGTTCCTGGATAGAGATCAAGCGCCAAGGACTTCAAGTATGTTTCCGCTGGGATCCAGAAATTGAAACCAGAAAACTCCCGGTTGCATTTCTATGGGCTCTTCCTGAAGAACCGGGACACCATCCTTTTGAAACTCTACAAAGAGACTTTGAGCGCTTTCAATTCCCAACATGGCTTTTGTTCTACAAATCTTGTCAGCACCTTCCGGCTCACTTTTTTTGTGACCAGGACCTATCCAGATTCCTACCTCGCCGATTGATCCATAAACTGATCCGTCCTGAGCAATTTCGAATTGTTTCTCAAATCCAAAATACCTGGTGGAGAAGGGCAGACTGTCCTCCAAACTCTCAGCATAAATGAGTAGAAACTCAAGTGACTTTACTTTTGCAGGCATGGTATCTTCTTCTATGAAAAGCTTCACAAATATCTGTGCAAAGTTCTGACCAGCGTCTGAACTATCATCCACCTCTTGGATCCAAAATTCAAGGTAGCTCTCTTCTCAAGAGGAACTTCTTCAAATTCAATCTGTATTGAATCGCATTTTGTTTCGATGAAATCCTGAATCTAAAGAACGCTTAACTCTTCTGAAATTGGCAGTGCCTGTGAGTCAGCCATGGATTGGCAGTCCCTGTGAGTCAGCTATGGATTGGCAGTGCCTGTGAGTCTGCTTTGGATTGACAGTGAGAAGTGGGAAATGTATTGTTCGAGTCTTCACTAAACAGGAATTCAAAAGATTCGACAAGAGAAAGAGGCATTGATGAAAAAGACAGTTCTGGCTGAATTTCACGAGTCCATCGGGGCTAAAATGGTAGATTTCCACGGTTGGTACATGCCCGTTCAATACGAAGGCATTCTCAAGGAGCACGAGCAGGTACGAACCAGCGCGGGTTTGTTTGATGTGTCCCATATGGGCGAATTTCTGTTGGAAGGCGACGGTGCTGAAAATTTCCTCCAGTCCATGATTGCCAATAACGTGAAAAAGATTACAGATTTTCAATGCCAGTATTCGCCCTTGTGCTATGACAACGGAACCATGGTGGATGATTTGTTGATCTATCGCTACTCTCCCGAGAAATACATGATTGTTGTGAATGCTAGTAACATTGAAAAGGACTTTGATTGGTTTCAGGCAAAACTCCCCGCCGGAAGTTCCCTGACTTTGAAAAATAAAAGCGATGAAATCTCCTTGCTCGCCCTTCAGGGTCCAAAGAGTGCACAGGTCATGGAAGAAGTGTTTCAAAGAAGCTTTGAAGATCTCAAATTTTACAGATTTTTAACTTGTGAATATGAAGGCAAGGAAATTGTCATTTCCCGAACTGGTTATACCGGTGAAGATGGTTTTGAAATTTATCTGGAGAACGGTCTCGCCGAGTCGATGGCCAGGAAGCTTCTTGCTGATGAACGAGTCAAGCCAGTGGGTTTGGGGGCTCGCGATACCTTGCGCTTTGAGGCGAAACTGCCATTGTATGGTAACGAACTCACTGATCAGGTCACTCCAATCGATGCGGGATTGAAAAAGTTCTGCGATTTTAAATCTGGGGACCAGTTTTACGGTAAGGAAAGGCTGGAGCAGCAGGTTGAAGAAGGTGCTGACTGGAAATTGTACGGTCTAGAGATGATCGATAAAGGGATTGCCCGAACCGGCTATGAAGTTTACAGCGAGGAGTCTGGTCAGGAAGAAAACCGCAGAGGCAGAATTACCTCCGGAAGTTTTTGTCCAAGTCTGAAAACTAATTGCGCACTCGCACTGCTAAAGCCCAAGAGTGGAAAGCCCGGAACGGAACTCTTTGTAGATATTCGAGGCAAAAAGAAAAAGGCCAAGATTGTGAAGACTCCATTTTATACTCGCAGCTGAAATGTTATTTTCATAGCCTGTTGAGCAATTGGAAGAGAAGGACCAAAAATGAGCGAAATACTCGATCAGCAAATCATAGATGTACTGAAAAATGAAGAGGAGCGCCAACGCAATACGGTGGAACTCATCGCTTCCGAGAACTTCACTTCGCCCGGTGTGATGTTGACCCAGGGCTCGGTTCTCACAAACAAATATGCAGAAGGATATCCCTCCAAGCGCTACTATGGCGGCTGCGAATTTGTGGATGTGGCTGAGGAATTGGCAGTGGATCGCCTCAAGAGGCTTTACAATGTCGAATTTGCCAATGTTCAACCTCATTCGGGTTCCCAGGCAAATATGGCAGTCTATTTTTCACTGTTAGAGCCCGGAGACAAAATCATGGGTATGGATTTGTCCCAGGGAGGGCACCTGACTCACGGCTCCCCGGTCAATTTCTCGGGAAAGTTCTATGAAGTTCAGTCCTACGGTTTGGGAGAAGATGAGCGTCTTGATTATGATGCCATTGCGAAGCAGGCCACAGAGTTTCAGCCGAAGATGATCGTAGCGGGTGCAAGCGCTTATCCGCGAGTCATTGATTTTGCCCGATTTCGAGAAATTGCAGACAGTGTAGGAGCCTATCTTGTTGTAGATATGGCGCATATTGCCGGTCTGGTTGCAGCTGGTGTTCATCCAAGCCCGGTGGGACATGCCCATATTGTGACATCAACGACCCACAAGACTCTGCGCGGGCCTCGTGGAGGAATAGTCATTTCCAATGAAGAAGAGTTGATGCAAAAAGTAGCCAAGATGATGTTTCCGGGGATTCAGGGTGGGCCATTGATGCATGTGATTGCCGCCAAGGCTGTGGCTTTCGAAGAAGCTCTCGCACCTGAATTTAAAGACTATCAAAAGCAGGTAGTGTCCAATGCACAGGCTCTTGTTGGGAAACTGAATGAGTTTGGATTTCGACCCATCAGCGGTGGAACAGATAATCATTTGGGCTTGATTGATCTGACTGAGAAAAAGATATCCGGTAAGAAGTATGAAGCCGCCCTCGAAGCAGCCGGCATTACGGTGAATAAAAACACAATTCCCAAAGAAACCAGAAGTCCTTTCATTACATCAGGAATTCGGGTAGGAACTCCGGCGATGACATCTCGGGGTATGAAAGAAAAAGACATGGAGCAGATTGCCAACTGGATGAATGCAGCCTACGAGAATCGAAAAAATGAGGAAGCACTTTCTGGATTGAAAGCTGAAGTGGCTCATTATTTAAAAGACTTTCCCATGCCATGGGACCAGTAATCTTCAATAAGAAGAGAGGATAGACGAATGTCAAAAGAAACTTACAAGTACACCAAGGATCATGAATGGTTGAGCGCTCCTGTGGACGGAGTATGCAAGGTTGGAATTTCTGATCATGCCCAGGAAGAAATGGGAGATATTGTACATATCGAGCTACCTGAACCACCTGTTAGCCTGGACAAGGGCGAAGCGGCTGCCACCATCGAATCGGTCAAGGCAGCTTCTGATGTTTATGCTCCAGTTTCCGGAGAATTGGTCAAGATCAACGAAGACTTGGAAGACAATTTTCAATTGATCAATGAATCTCCTTACGGTGAAGGATGGCTTTTTGAATTGAAGCTGGAAAATACTTCTGATCTGGATGAACTCATGTCTTTTGATGAGTACCAGGAGTTTCTTGAGTCTTGATCCAACTCAAGCTTGATTCGAAGCTGCAAGCCCGGATTGGCCCCTTGGCAGGTTCCTTTCATATGGCTTTGGATCGCTTCGTTTACGAGAGCGAACTGAGTGAACCGGTCCTTCGTTTGTACTGGTTCGAAAGGCCTTGCCTGACCTTTGGAATCTCTCAGCGTCCCGGTGAATTGCTCGCAGACAAACTCCCGGAAGGCCTGGATTTCTCCTTGAGAATCTCTGGTGGAAAATGCCTGCTGCACGAATCAGGCTTGACCTATACCTTTGCCTGGCCCAGAAAATCTTTCCCGGAGCTGGAAGGTCTGGTGCCTTCTTACAAGGTACTGACTGAGCTCATTTTAGAGAGTTTAAAGTCTTTCGATTCAAAATTGAAGATGCAATGTGATTCAAAATTTCAGGAGAAAACGAATCCTGTTTGTTTTCTTGAGCACAATGTGGAAACGATCTCCCGAGAGGGCGCAAAAATTGTTGGTTCTGCCCAGAAGCGGGGGAGAAAGAACTGCCTTCAGCATGGTGAAATTCGTTTGTTTGATACAGAGACTTCTCTTGGCAATTCCTTGAAGAGCGGGCAAGTTGAAGAATTCGAGGAAGCCTCAATTGAGCGTATCGGGAGCTTGTTTAACCGTAGTGTTGAGAATTGCTCCAGCCTGTTTGAGGCTCGTCAGGAAGTCGCCTCGCAGCTCTTGAAGGGCTTCCAAAAAAGGTTTGGTAAATCCAGGGAGAATTCGCTAGAATCAACCCTCGTTCGGGAGGTACAGGAGTACCAGAAGTTACTTCATATACCACTCGGGGAGCAGCCCGCAAAAGAGGTTTGTCCCTAAGCTCTTGAGAGTGTTTCGCAAGGGAAATCAGGAAGGTTTTGCATGGAAGATGAAAAGTTAGACCCACGCGATCGTCTAATCGTTCGACACCCTGTTGCTGAGTTTGAAGAATATGCGAAGAAAAGGGTGCAGATTCAATCCAAGTTTGAGGAAGATGATCTGGACCTGTATTTCGAAGCTCTGGACGAAGGCAAAGCTCTGTTGGGTGACTAATAAGGACTCTCCATGATCATACTATCCATTTGCGCGAAAAACTTCATGAAGTACCAGGATCTCAAACTCAGAGATCTACCCCGATCTGGAATTATTGGTATTGTCGGCGACAATGAAGCCGGCAAAACAACAATTCTGGAAGCTATTACCTTTGCTATTTATGGTCGAACGATCAAAGTAGCCGAAGACGCCGTAGCCCGACTTGTTCACTGGAAAGCAGGAGAACTGGAAGTCAAGGTCACTATCCAGTTTAACTCCGGCGAGTTTCGAATTGAGAGGCGCTATGATCGGGAAGGGGGACGAGAATGTGTCCTCTACCGCATTGAAAATGGACGAGAGGAATTGGTTGAGCAGGGCCTGAGCAAGGTCAATGACGCCATAGCTCGTGAGTTTCCGATTGACTTCGAGGTCTACAGACAAAGTTTCTACCTTGGTCAGAAAGAGCTTTCCAATCTTTATGAAAAGCGGCTTCCGAACTCCCTGGAAATCATGGATGCCATGACTGGTCTGGATCGACTGAAGTCTTCTCACCAGGAGGTCAAGGAGCGTATTGCTCCCACCAGGGAAGAAATCATTGATCTGGAAAAGAAAATCAGTGTGGCCCAAGTCAAAATCGAAAGCTACGACGAGCAACTTCTCGCTCGGGAAGATATTGAATCTGATCTTGCAAGACAAAGAGAACGCCTTGAGCAAATCAATGAGCAACTCAAGGGTGAGCAGGACAAAGTCAGTATCCAGGAACGATTTCGTCAGGATTTATCCCAGTTGATCTCCCTGTATGAATCACTACGAGACGGATTTGTAGGCTTTGAAATCAAACGCAGGCTGGTCACTCGTAGTCAGGAATTTGTAGCTCTTTTTCAAGGATTAAAAGCCACCATCGAAGCCCGACAAAATGACCACAAAGAGCTCAGTGAGTATCTGGGTCAAAGAGAAAGCCAGTTTAGTACCAGCAGTGAAATTTATCAGGAACTGAAAGGCCTGAACTATCTGGTTCAAGAGCGCCTGGGATATTTGGATCGCAATGCTCGTGGACAATTTGGTTCTGTCAACATCAAGTCATATTTTATTGCCCAGACCCTCAGAGATCGCGAAACCCTGATTCGTCATCAAATCCAGGAGGCCAAGGACTCGCACTTGATGGAGAGTAATGCTTTGTATTTTGGTTTTCTGTTCATTGGCGTACTCGTCATCAGTCTGGGAATCGGCTATTCCCATCAATATCACCTCAAAATCATGCAAATGGAACAGCTTTTCCAGGTGGGAGCCATCCTGTTTGTCAGCTCGATCATGATTTTGTTGGTCTGGTTCACCTATCTCAAAAGCAAAGCCAGGCATGAACTCAAGGATATGCTCAGCAAGCTTCAAATGAATCTGAATGTTGTTCAAAGAGAAATGATGGACGAGCAGGAAGAACTGGAGAAATTACGTCAGTTCGAACTGAGCCAGGTAACCAGTTACGAGCATTTGAAAGATCTGAAATCGAAATTTAGCTACGAGCCATTGCGCAAGAATTTGAATCAGCTCATCACTGATTTTGAATCACGAAAAGAAGAGTTTGCCATCGGAATCAAGCAATTTCAGGATTTTGAAGCGACCTTGAAAGAAGATCGGGAGAAACTCAATGCTCTTCAAATCGAACTGGATCACTTGAACAATCTGGAACAGCAGTATGCGGGAATGGAGAAGGAACTGACAGCTTACAGTTTTGTATCTCTGGAGGAAATCAGCCCCAATGAGCTGAGTAAAGCCAGCGACTACGATGGCGAGTTCTTTCGACTGGGTTCACTGGTGGGTCGTCTCAAGGAGTTGTTGCGAGGGGATACCAGTCATAGTGATGAAATTTTTGATCGCCGTCTGAAGGACTATGAAAGTAAACTTGGCGCAATTCTCGAAGAATACAAGGACTCCTCTCTTCTTCCTGATATCTGGGATGACAAGAGACTTCGGTTCGAGTGGACCGGTGAGCAAATGCTTGACTTGGACCTGGAGACTCTGCTGGAGAAGTTGAGCGAGCTCAAGGAACAGCATGATTATCTGCACAATCTGCGCACTTCCTGGTTTGAGAAATTTCAAAAGAACAAGGAAAGCCTGCTCAATGAGGAGTTCGATGAGAAAAATTCAACTCAGCGAATTCAGTTTATGGAAGAAGCTCTGGGTAGAATGAAAGAAGTTGAGGGCAACCGTGAGAACTGGGAAAAGCAGCTTGAAGAAGGAGAGCAGCAACTCACGGACTCAAGGCGCAAGATCAAGCGTACAGAGTTACTTGAGGATCTACTTCGAGGAACTATCGAGTCTGTCCAAAGCCGTTTATCACCGAATCTGGCTCGATTTATCGGTTCAATCCTACCTGAAATCACGGATCAACGTTACCGTCGAGTCCGAGTAAGTCCAGATCTGGAAATTGAAGTCTATTCACCGGATAAGGAAGGCTATGTTGATTTCACCAGCCTGTCCGGTGGTACTGCAGACCAACTACTGGTTTGTCTGCGCATGGCCTTTGCCTCGAGTCTGGTTCAATCGACTTTTGACGAGGGTTACTCCCAGTTTTTGTGTCTGGATGAGCCAATCTATGCTTTTGATTCTAAAAGAGCGAATCACTTCCTCGATATGATTGTTCGCTTCAATCCGAATTTTCAGCAGATTTTTCTCATAACCCACAACAACAATCTGTTCTCCCATTTCGATCATACGATTCAGACAGGACTCGACAGCCCAACATTAGGTTCGTAGGGAGACCATGCGCCAGGGCCGGATTCCGCAGGAGAAGATCGACGAGATTCTGGAAATGGTCGACATTGTCGAGATTGTTGGCGCTCATGTAGTCTTGAAAAAGGCCGGGGGTTCCTACACAGGGTTGTGTCCCTTTCATGATGAGAAGACACCCTCCTTTCATGTGAGCCCACAGAAGAGAATCTTCAAATGCTTTGGATGTGGTGTTGGTGGGAACGCAATCCGATTCAAAATGCGACTGGAAAACAAGGGTTTTCCCCAGGTGGTTCGAGAGCTCGCAGATCGTACTGGCGTGGTCCTGGATGGTTTGGACCGAACAGAAATCGGACTCTTGTACAAGCTCCATGAAGTGGCAGCCAGATTCTTTGAGCGCAAACTGGCTCACAGTGAAGAAGCTCAACAGTATCTCAAGTCAAGAGGGCTAAGTGAGAGAATGATCAAAGCCTACAATCTGGGATATGCCCCCGACTCCTGGGATGGTCTACTCAATGAGATCAAGAAGGAGATCGGCTTTGTGGAACCGGAAGTGTTGGAGAAGTCCGGCCTGGTTTCGAGTAATGAGCGAGGAAAAATTTATGATCGCTTTCGAGACCGGGTTATTTTTCCTATCCATGATCTGCACCAAAGAGTGATCGCCTTTGGCGGCCGGGTTCTTACAGACGCGAAACCTAAATATTTGAATAGTCCCGACACTCCCTTGTTTGACAAGGGGGCGGTGCTTTACAACCTGGAGAGAGCAAAGGTCAGTAAGGAAGTTCTTGTGGTTGAGGGTTACATGGATGTGCTTTCGCTAAACAGCAATGGTTATCCTAACGCGGTGGCACCTCTTGGAACCGGATTCACTCACAACCACGTTTCTCTTCTGGAAAAGTACTTTGAGAAAGTCGTCTTGCTTTTTGATGGAGATGAGGCCGGTTCACGGGCGACACTTAGAGCTCTGGAGCGATTCATCGATTCTTCCTTGGTTGTCAGAGCACTCAGGTTGCCGGATGGTTTGGATCCACAGGATTACCTGGAACAGTTTGGTGCAAGTTCTCTTCGTGAGCTGGTAGAAAATGCACCCGTAGCCATTCGCTTTTTTTGCGATGATGTTTTGAGGCGATACCCTTTGGACGAGCGCAGAACCAAGAAGCAGGCCTACGTGACCTTGCGTGACTTCTTTCAGAATCTGAACCAGGTCCTGCTTGTGGGTGATGACGGTATGAATGAACCCGAACTCATTCATTACCTGTCGACTGCATTTGCCGTTGAAGAGTCCATTATTCGCAAGGAGTTCTTTTTAAATTATCAGGGAAATCGTGCTGCACTGCCCGGTGTTGGAGTCTTAAAAAGTAGCAATGAAATGGATGCTTTGGAGGCCAAATTGCTCGAAGTGATGGTTCTGGCAGCTCGCAGCAAGGATTATCGCTCGGAGTTCTTTCAGTGTTTTTCCCGTCATCACATTCAGGGAAGCTGTGCCAAAGAACTTTTGGGGTTTTTGGAAGATGGAGAAGAGGCGAACCTGGACCAATGGCTTCATGATGCCGGTGAGGAGTTGCAGGAAGCGCTGAGTAGTCTGAGCTGGGGGGACAAGATAGAGCAGAACAAATCCCTGGATGATTACAAGGTTGAAATGAAGGAACTCAAAATCAAAATCCTGCAGTCAGTACTACTCAGTATTACCAAGGACTTGAGTAACCCGGCGCTGGAGGCAGAGCAAAGAAATCATCTTGAGGTGGAAAGAATGAGGGTCATCAGCGAAAGAAATGAGCTCTTGAGTTCATGACTCGTTTTGGAGATACGAATAAATCTTGCTTTCCACATCCATCGAAATTTATTCCTTGTCCACTTTCGAAGCCTAAGGACAGGTTTTGTCCTGAAAGAGTCAAATCCAGGAACCAAAATCCAAAAATCACTTCGTCGAAAACATCTTTGGCCGAAAGACTACTAAAAAATCCGGGATGGAGGACTTTTTTCCAGAAACGCTGTCCAAAGAAGACAGGTTGATCAAACGGGTTTGTGCGATTTTTGAGCCGAAGTGACCTGGAGATAGAAGAAAGCGACTATCTTTTTAACTGGATTGAGAATTCAAAGATTGAAAATTGGAGCCTATTGTTATATATAGATGGTTCGCTTTTTTTGAGGGGTGGAAAATGACCAAAAAGCAAGAACAGGAAGAAGAAGAAGTTCAAGAAGAGGAACTCGAAGATACGGAAGAGGATTACGAGCCTGATTATGAAGCCAAGGCTAAAGCTGAAGAAGCTCAGTCGTCCGGATTAGGCAGTTCTTCCGATATTGACGAGGTAATCTCCTACTTGCAACAAAACGGTCTTGTGAAGACCGATAGCAGAAACTTCATAGAAGATACAGATGCCATGGGCCCTACGGACGTGGACATGAAAAAAATCTATGAAGAAGAGCGCGAAGATCGTCGGAAAGCCAAGCCTAAAGATGATGACGATGGTTTGAAGTACGATGACTCGGTCAAGATTTACCTCAAGGAAATCGGCTCGATTCCTCTCCTGACCGTGGAGGAAGAAATTGCTCTGGCGAAGAGAATTGAGCGGGGCGACAAGATTGCCATGGCCAAACTGATTCAGGCCAATTTGCGCTTGGTTGTCAGTGTGGCCAAGAAGTACACCAAGAGGGGCCTTCACTTCCTGGATTTGATCCAGGAGGGAAATCAGGGTCTCATTCGTGCGGTGGAGAAGTTCAAGTACAAGAAAGGCTTCAAGTTCTCGACTTATGCAATCTGGTGGATTCGTCAGGCGATCACAAGAGCTATTGCTGATCAGGCCCGAACAATCCGGATTCCGGTTCACATGGTGGAGACGATCAACAAGGTGCGTAAAGTAGCCCGAATTCTCACCCAGAAGTTGGGTCGTGAACCAGGCCATGAGGAGATAGCCGAGGAATTGGCGATGACTCCTGACAAGGTGAAGGGCATTTTAAAAACAGCCATGGATCCGATTTCTTTGGAGACTCCCATCAATGGCGAGAATGACAGCTCATTGGGGGATTTTGTAGAGGACAAACACGTTCTCGAACCAGTTCGATCTGCCTACTCCAACATGCTCAAAGAGCAAATTCACGATGTTCTGTCTACTCTTACAGAGAGAGAGCACAAAGTGATTAACTATCGTTTTGGTCTGGAAGATGGATGGCAGAGAACTCTTGAAGAAGTTGGACAGAAGTTTGGCGTAACTCGCGAGAGAATTCGTCAAATTGAAGCCAAGGCTTTAAGAAAGCTTCGTCACCCTTCACGTGCTAAAAAGCTTAAAGAGTTTTACATCGACTAAATTCATAGACAATGTCCTGCTTCTGTATTCCCAAAGAGAGTAAAGAAGCAGGATTTTTTTTTGATTCAGGCCAAGAGTTATCTATAGTTTTAACCAGGGTCATGGTATCTTGATTCCTTGCTGACAAAGGATCTGTAACCCGCCATGGCACAAGAATACACTAAGTTATCACGAGAAGAGTTGATCAGCCTTGTAGAGCGCAAGTCTGAAGAGGTGGGTGTTCTCACAGAAATCAATCGACGCTTGAAGGGTCACTTTGAGATTGGCTCGCTTCTCAAAGAAATTATGAACACCACGAAGAAAATCCTCAACAGTGAGGCTTGTTCTTTGCTTTTGGTGGACGAAGAAACCCAGCAGTTGTTCTTCTATGTGACCGATGACTCAGGTTCCAATCTCGATCAATTTCGCATTGAGAAAGGGCAAGGTGTAGTCGGTGCAGTGTTTGAGAGCGGCGAGCCTTTGATCGTGAATAATGCTCAACAGGATCCACGATTTTTCAAAGGTGTGGATGCAGAAACTGGATTCGTCACCAAGTCGCTGGCCTGTGTACCAATGACATTGGGTCGCCGGGTCATTGGTGTGGTTGAGGTACTCAATAAACTTGAGAATGACTATGCTGAAGATGACTTGCAGATTTTGGAAACTCTCGCTTCTCAGTCTGCTCTGGCCATTGAGTATGTTCGAGCCAACGAAAAGCGATCGATGAACGAACGGATGGCTGTTGTTGGAAACATGGCAGCGGCCGTTATCCACGATCTTCGCAACTCTATGCAGGTCATCAGTGGTTTTTCTCAATTGATTGCATTGCAGCAGCCAGATCAGAAAGAGAATTGCGAGATCATTCGCTCTGAAATCGACAAGCTTGTGCAGATGAGCCAGGAGATCCTTGAATTCTCCAGAGGATCCAAAATCTCGATTAGTCCGAAAAATGTATCTCTCATCGAGTTCATTCGAAACTTGCATGCATTGAACAAGACGAAGCTCAGCGAAGAAAAAGTCGATTTCCAGCTGGAGCTGCTTGAGGACGTCACGATCTCTATTGATGTGGTCAAGATGCAGCGGGTCATCCAAAATATCATCAGCAATGCTGTGGACGCCCTTAGTGATGACCGAGTCATTGTGATTACAGGTGGTTTGATTGAAAGCAAGGCAATCATCAAAACCATGGATCACGGACAGGGAATGGATTCTGAGACCCAAAAGAATCTATTCAAGCCTTTCTTTACCAAAGGCAAAGCTGGTGGCACCGGATTGGGGATGGCCATTGTGCAAAATATTATCAGCAGCCACAACGCCACCATACAAGTTGACAGTGAGTTGGGAAAAGGGACTACGTTTACCCTGGATTTCCCAATCGTTAATTAATGAATAAGAAGGTAGAGAAATCCAGAGGATTGCAGGAGTGAATGTGGCGAGTGATCTAGACGAGATATTGCGGTCTTTGGCCAGCAAGCACGGGGTCAAGCAATTGTGCGAAATCCCCATGGAAGAGCTGGCTGGTGAACTTCCCGAGAACATTGACTCGGAAGAGATGGTCCAACTGGTGGAGAGGATCTTTGATATCAAGGATGAGCTGGATATCATTGAAGCTCAGGAAAATCAGGTCGATTACACCAATGCTCTTTCCCGCTATGTTCTTCAGATGCGCTCCATTCCCAGAATCAGTGATGAGGAAGAACGTGAGCTGATTGAAAGATACAATATGGGTCAAACCAGAGCATTGGAGGAGCTCATCGAGTTCTATCTTCCCCTGGTTCTCAATATTGCCAGAGAAAAGGGAAACAAGCGCGAGGAAATTCTGGATTTCATTCAGGAGGGAAACATTGCTCTGGTACAAGCTGTTCAAAGCTATGATCCTGATGGAGCAAGATCTCTGCGCGACTATGTTCGCTGGAGAGTTCGCAAAGGTATCGTGAAGTACCAACGCATCAATGAGCGATCAATGCATATTCCCAAGAAGCTGGCTGCGTTTTTTGAGAAGTTTCAGGAGACCGTATCTCAAATGCGATCCAGTACCAACCGAGCCCCTGAGCTGGAAGAAATCGCTGCTCAGATGGGTGAGGATGTGGAAGCTGTACGAAGAAAGTTGTTATTGGGTGCCCCACTATTTCAGGATGAAGAGCAGATTGAGGATGAAGATCGCCGCTTTTTGCACTATGTGAAGGATGCCCAGTCCATGGAAGAATTGGGTGTGGATAATCATGGCGCAATGCGCAAGCTTGTTGAAGCGAATTTGGACATTCTGGATCCGGTTGAGGAAGAGATTTTGCGTCTGCATTATGGTTTGGGAGAGAGTGACAGGGAACTGGATCTCTATGAAATATCTGATGAACTTGGTTTGAAATCAAACCATGTTCGTGATCTGAAGACTGCTGCGATGATGAAGATTTCCCGAAGTCTACAGAATCGAAGTGAATGAACAGGTAGAAGATTATGATTCGTAACATTGTTTTGGCGCTATGCCTGGTATCAGTTAGTTTTTGTGCCCGAGTTGAATTTTTTGACGGACGGGTTGTCTGGGGACACACCATGACCAAGGATGGATTGATTTCCATTAATTCGGATAATGGTCTGTTTCAGATGCACATGAGCAAGGTGAAATCCATTCGAGGTTTTGACAAGGAGTGGATTGTAACGGGCGAATTTGTGGAACTGAGAAAGGAAGCGGATCATACCAGCGACATCCATTTTCGACTTTATGCAGGAACCAGTTTGCGTCGCCAGGGAGGCAGCACCGAAGATTTCCACGCAGTAAAGGTCTATGACACCGTTGGGTATGTGGCGACCAAGTCTGTTTCCAGTTTGTTTGAACAAAGCGCTCCTTTGAATCCTGAAATTGAGCTCACAACTCCCAAGGGTGTAGTTGTGATGGAACTGTTTGAGGATGTAGCCCCCAATACCGTGGCAAACTTTGTAGATCTGGTAGAGAAGAACTTCTACAATGGTCTCGTGTTCCACAGAGTGGATGACGGTTTTCTAGTCATGGGTGGAGATCCTGCAGGTACTGGCGATGGTGGCCCCGGTTATGCAATCAAATCGGAACTTGGAAGTGGTCTGAAGAACTTGAAGGGATACGTTGGAATGGGTGATAAGGGTGTGGATACAGCTGGTTCACAGTTTTATATTTTGTTGGCAGATGCCCCCCATCTCGATGGTCGATATTCAGTCTTTGGAAAAGTCAGTAAGGGAATGAAGACAGTGAAAAAGCTTGCTGTAGGTGATGAGATCAGTGAAATGAAGGTCCTGAAGAAGAGGGATCACGATTACAATGTAATCAAACTTGATTTACCCAAAGAAGCCCCACAGAATCCATAAGATAATCAGGCTGGTCAATGAATAAACTCAAAGTCGTTAGTGAGTTTGAGCCCAGAGGTGACCAACCACAGGCAATTGAGGCCCTGTGCTCTGGTCTGCAATCAAAAAGAAAGCAACACATTCTCAAAGGTGTTACTGGCTCTGGTAAGACCTATGTGATGGCCAATGTCATCGAAAAGACCCAAAGACCGGCATTGATTATTACCCACAACAAAACGCTGGTAGGCCAACTATACCAGGAGTTTCGTTCCTTCTTTCCCAACAATGCCGTCGAGTATTTCGTTTCCTACTACGATTACTATCAACCGGAAGCTTACGTTCCAACCCGCGACATTTTCATTGAGAAAGACGCCAAGATCAACGAAGAAATCGACTATCTTCGCCACAGGGCCACGGCTTCTCTGTTTGAAAGAAGAGACATTGTTCTGGTAGCGAGTGTGTCCTGCATTTATGGTCTGGGAAGTCCTGAAAACTATGACACCTTGAAGGTCTATCTCGAAGTCGGGGAAGAAATTGCCCGCGACAAGCTTCTGCGAGATCTGGTCAAGATTCAGTATGACCGAAGTGAGTACATTACCCGAGGTACTTTTCGTGTACGTGGCGATGTAGTTGAAATCTTCCCTAAGAGTGCTGACACTGGAATCAAGGTCGAATTTTTTGGTGATGAGGTGGAGCGGATTTGTGAGTATGACCCTTTGACAGGAGTTGTCTACAAAGAGCTTGATCTGATTAAGATTTATCCGGCCCAGCACTATGTGACGCCCGAATATCAAAGAGAACGTGCCTTGACCACAATTCGCTCCGAGCTTGAGATTCAGGAGCAGGCGTTTTTGAAGCAGGAAAAGTTCATTGAGGCTCAACGAATTCGAGAGCGTACCAATTATGACCTTGAAATGATGATGGAGATTGGCTACTGCAAAGGAGTCGAGAACTATTCACGTCACTTTGATGGGCGAGCAGCCGGAACCACCCCGCCAACACTTTTGGATTATCTGCCTAAAGATGCCCTGATCTTTCTTGATGAGTCCCATGTGACCATTCCTCAACTCAAGGGGATGTATAACGGAGATCAGGCTCGCAAGCAAAATCTCGTGGACTACGGATTTCGACTTCCTTCTGCCATGGACAACCGCCCGCTCAAATACGAAGAGTTTCGAGAGTTTTCCCAGCAGGTGGTCTATGTGAGTGCAACCCCCGGTCCTGTGGAAATGGAAGATGCGCGAGATGTCACAATTCCATTGATTGTCAGACCGACTGGACTTCTTGATCCTACAATTGAAATCCGTCCTGTCCAGTATCAGGTAGATGATGTGATGCGTGAAGCCCGGCTTCGGGTAGAACGCAATGAAAGAGTCTTCGTGACCACATTGACCAAGAAAATGGCAGAAGACCTGGCCGCTTACCTGGAAGAGAACGGTTTGAAAACCCGCTACCTTCACTCAGAAATCGACACAGTGGAGCGATTGGAATTGATTCGATCTCTTCGTCTGGGAGAGTTCGATATTCTGGTTGGGATCAATCTTCTTCGAGAGGGTCTGGATGTCCCTGAAGTGAGTCTGGTTTGTGTTTTGGATGCTGACAAGGAAGGGTTTTTAAGATCAGCAACTTCATTAATTCAGATCTCTGGACGTGCGGCACGGAATGTAGAAGGCAAGGTCATCCTCTATGCAGATCGTTTGACTGACTCCATCAAGGCAACGATCCGTGAATCTGACCAACGTCGGGAACTTCAATCAGCATACAATGAAGAGCATGGAATCACTCCAGTGAGTATTCAAAAGGCGGTAGCGGACAGTCTGCGTGACGAGATACCGGTAAATCCTGAACAAGGAGAAGAGATTCAAAAAATGCTGGCTAGTCCTGTTGAAAAGGAGCTGAGTCCAGATCAAAGAAGGGAAGAGATCAAGAGACTCAGTTCTCTGATGCAAAGGGCAGCACAGGAGCTGAACTTTGAATTGGCTGCTCAACTGCGCGACAGAGTCTTTGAATTGCAGGAGCAGGGAGGAAAGCGAACTGCAAGATCTTTCTAGCACTTTAAAGAACCTTCCGAATCAACCTGGTGTTTACCTTTATTTTGATGAAGAAGATGAAATCCTCTACGTGGGTAAGTCACGGAATCTCAAACAGCGTGTTTCTTCCTATTTTGATCGCAGTCGAAAGCATGATCTCAAAACGATAGCTCTTGTAGAGAAAATTGCACGACTGGAGTTCGTGACCACGAGAACAGAGACCGAAGCCCTGATCCTCGAGTGCAATCTCATCAAGAAGTATTCGCCTCACTACAATATTCTGTTTAAGGATGGAAAGACCTATCCCTGGATCAAGGTTCATCTTCAGCATCCTTACCCCTGGTTGGAGAAAGTCAGGGAAGTCAAAAAAGACGGTGCAAAGTATTACGGACCCTATGCCCAGGAATGGAAAGTCAATCGCATCCTCAAGTTCGTAGACCGTCACTATAAGTTAGTGAAGTGCAACAAACCAATACTGGATCGAAGTGGAAAGGCCTGCCTTGATTATCAAATTGGAAGATGCGATGGTCCCTGTTTTCAGGAGATTGAAGAAGAATTGTACAAATCCGAGCTGGAGGAAGTCTTAAAGATTCTGGATGGCAAGCTTCATTTGGTGATTGCAAGACTGGATCGTGAGATGCAACGAGCCTCCCGAGATCTCGAGTTTGAACTGGCAGCTCGCTATCGGGACCAAATGAAGGCTTTGGAACTTCTCAGAGAGCAACAGGATGCTACGGTCGCCAATGAACACAGCTATGATGTCTTGGGGATCTCAGTGATCGGAAATGAGTCTTTGATCCAGCATATTCAAATTCGCTCAGGCAAAATTAGCGATCAAAGCAAGGTACGCGGAGAAGTCAATGGCAGTGAGCCGGAAGAGTTGCTCGTGGAATACATGAAACAATTGAGTTTGTATGTGAGCGATCCTCCCCGAGAGTTTATTTTTACAGAAGAGCTTGAGGAAACAGAAGAAGTTGAGCTTTTTAAACAGGCCTATCAGGAAAAGTTCGCCCGTCAGATCATCCTCACAACTCCCATACAAGGTAGAAAGAGAAGGTTGGCTCTCATGGCTTCTAAAAATGCCTTTGAGTCCTTGAAGGTGGAGCTTGCCCGGGAAGAGAGAAGTGGTAGCCTGTTACTTTCTTTAAAAGAAGAACTTGAACTGGAAAAGGTTCCTTATCGAATTGAGTGTTTTGATATTTCCAATATTCAGGGAACTAACCCGGTGGCCTCCATGGTTGTTGCGATGCATGGAAAAATGGAAAAGCGAGAGTATCGCAAGTTCAAGATCAGGATCAAGGAGACTCCCGATGACTTTGCGATGATGAGAGAGGCTGTATACAGGCGTTATTCCAGGCTTCAGAAGGAAGGCAGTGCCATGCCAGATCTTGTTTTGATTGACGGTGGGCTGGGCCAGCTTTCCAGTGCTGCAGCAGCCTTGCAGGAGTTGGGACTGAAGCTTCAATTATGCTCTCTTGCCAAGCGGGAAGAACTTGTCTTTATTGAAGGACGGGATGTGCCCGTTCAACTGGGCAAAGGCAATCCCACCAGGCTCTTCTTGCAAGAGATTCGGGATGAAGCCCATCGATTTGCTGTCAGTTATCACCGAACATTGAGAAGTAAAAGGACTTTGCATTCAATCCTTGAGGAAGTTGAGGGGATTGGACCTAAAAGACGGGCGAAGATCCTCAAAAACTACCCTGACTACAAGAGTTACAGCAAGTTGAGTGTAGAAGATTTGATGGAACTTGGAATACCTCGTCAAAGTGCGAGTGATGTTCTAAAAGTAGTGAAGGCAGCCCTTCTTGTGGGACAGCTTTAACTTCTTTAGCAGTAAGAATTCCACTGGTATAGATTAAGGATAGAACAAGAAATTCCTGTCCCGGAATCTTTGGTTCGAACAAAAGCGACTTCTCACGGCCTTGTTCACCTTTTTCAAACAAATCCACCAAATCCAAAGATTTTTTTGAAGAAAACTCCAAAGCTTACTTGGTTCAACTTTGTATGAGTTTGTAATTTATGGAAGAATAAGGTTGAAAAACACCCGCCAAAGCTCGTAAACGAACTCCTTTGCGCACCGAGATATCCTCAGGTTTGTCCAAACGTGCAAAAGCGCATAAATACAGGCTTTTGAGCGATTTTTGTCGAAAAAAAAAGGACAAAATTTCCTGAACATTTCCTAAAAAATTGTCCTCGTTCTCCCGAAAGTTATTTCGAGCACAAATGATGCAGTAGTCAGTCGAAGCACAAAACGTAGAAATCAACACAAAAATTGAACGCAACATTGTTCGAAGAAGAAAGGGAAGGCCGATGAAAAGTTTTTTCACACCCAAAGAAGTTGCTCGTATCATTGATATTTCTTACCGCCAGATTCAGTACTGGGATAAGACAAACTTCATTAAACCATCGTATCGAAGGAAGAGTAAGTACAGACTTTACACCTTCACCGACCTGTTCCAACTAAAGATTAGCAAGGTACTGCGTAAAGAAGGATTCTCAATCCAGCGTCTTAGAAAGACCATTGAAGTCCTGCGTAAACTCTTGCCACAGGTCTCGCATCCATTGATCGAGTTAACATTCTTGATTGATGAGAATAAAATCCTGGTATTCAATGGCGACGTAGTCATGGATCCGGAAGCTGAAAAGAATTACATCAAGTTTCGAGTTCGTGACTTGAGAAACGAGGTAGATCGCCTCTTCCCACCGGTGGGGGCCTCCTCCATGGACTATGAGAGCCGAGTTAGCTACGGTTAGGATTGAGTCCGAAAACAAATGAAATCGGTCGGCCCCTTGTTCATGAGTGGTCGGCCTTTTTTTAATCCTTCAAAGCAAAAGCCAGGAGCCAGAATGCGAAAGCTGTTTCTCTTCATCGTTATACAAAATATTCTATTTGCACTACCCAATCTTCCGTCTGCAAAATACAGATCCCAGATGCTTTATTACAGTCAGGAAATGCAAGAAGGGCAGATCCTTGAAAACCTGAAAAAGCAAGGTTTCGGGATTCTCATTGAGCGTATGGGGAAAATCAGGGTTGGTCGCAATGGTGATGTTCGCCTTTTAACGCGAACAAGCGGTAAAAGTGAGGAGAGCTGGAAGAAACGCTATGAATTTCAAAACTATATGGTGTTTGAGCTCGATTCAAGTGCCGTACTTCTACTGGAGCAGGGAAGCCTGCCAGCCCGCAGAAAGCTGGTCAATCTGTTTGTAGAGGAATTGCAGTTTTATTCCAGAAAATATGACGGGATTGTTCTGAGTGCACCCTTTGAGCGCATAACAGCAGACTTTCATGTAAAAGACATTCGCAAAGCGCTGAAGGAAGAAGGATACAGCCTGGGTGTTGAAATTGATCACAAGCATCTGAATCAAGGCCTGATTGAAAGTGCAGCAGATTTTTTAATCGCAAGAATCCCCGTTCCATTTTTAAAGAGTAATTATTTTGAGCAGTCCTTTCTGGAGTGGACAAGTGCAGCACAACCATTCTTTGTGAGTTTGAGTCTTGAGCCTATCATTGTTAGTGAGGGACCAAATGGTGAAGATCTGTTTGAGCCAGCGCCACCGATTAAAGAACTGAGAAGAGAAGGTTACTTTCCTCTTGGAGAAAAAGAGGGTGAACTGGCAATGATCAGGAGCTTTCAAAACGGAAAGGGTGAGGTCTTGCAGTTGGTTGAGCCGACCCTGAAGGCCTTTCGCACTCTGGAGGGTAAGGGAATTCACATGCCTTACTACCACTTCATGGGTAGCAGTCTGGATCTTGCAAGTTTACATCCCAGGGTCCTGGTGAGTCCCGAGGGGAATCGCCCACCAAGGTTGGAATACTCCTTGAAAAGAGAAGGAGATGATGTGGTTTTGGACTTGAGTCTGGAGAATCCCAATCCGGTAGCCAGTCGCCAGGGACGGGCAGGCCTGGGAATAAAAATGAAGGGCTATCGAGTCGTGGAGTTGCAGATGGGGTCTTTTGAAGCCTTGAGTTCAAGAAAGATTGGTCAGGATAGCTACCTGATGATGGAAAAATCGCAACTGGGAGCCTTCAGTATGAGCTCCAAAGCCAGCGTTCGATTGAAACTGGACGGTCCTGCAGACAAGGCAAAGATAGAATCACTCGGTTGGATGCAACCCAGAAATGAAATTGGCTATGCCTTTAGCAATGGAAAACGGGCCGAACTGGATCCTTTATTTGCTTTGAAAAGGGAAGCACGCACAATCTTTGAGCCGATTCAGTCAAGATAGTCATGGGGCGGGTACTCTGTATTGAATGCTAGACTCAGCTGTTGATTTATCTTGAACAGCGCTCTAGCAAAATCGAGGGCCATCATTCTCAATTGATATAAATCAGTCTGCTGAAGTTAAACTCCACATTAGTAGAGTACCTATTGGGGTCGTTTTATTTGAATCAGAAAGAAAAGCAGATTCCAATTTACTAGCGATCCAAATCCACTTCAGGAAGCACAACCTTTTTTCCGGAGTCTTCCAGGACCGTGAGCTTGTAAAAGGTTAAGAGGTAAAAGAAGACCTCAAACCTATTGGCGTCCTTAAGGTTCAGGGAAACCTTTCCAGTGACTCTGTTGCTGACCTGAAGTGGGAGGTTCATCTCTTCTATCAAATAGGTCAGCACTGTATGAAGGCTGGCTCCCTCATAGGAGATGGAAACTTTGGGATAGGAGCGTTTAGCTAATTGAAGTTGAAGCTTTTTCTTCTTCTTAACCCAGTTTCCGATATAATTTTCGTTGCGAGTAAAGGCTGCAAAAGATTCTGCTTCAAGAAACCAGAGCTGTTGGCCCAGATGGAGTTGATAAAGGCAGTCCTCCATATTGCATTTCTTGAAATTGTAGGAGCCGGTTCTATGCTCCAGATCAAGAATGAGTGTATTGTAGTCAAAGTGATTACTGAGATCATACAAAATTTCACTCAGGGGAGCTTGTTGGTAATCACGCTCAAAGCTTTGAGCAAGTAGAGAAGATGGACAGGAAAGAAGAAGAAAACATAGAGCCCAAAGAGGGAATTCTCCAAAGAGTGGCGAGAGCTGGAACTGAGTTTGTTTCTTCATTGTGGGAGAACTGTTTTGATCATCTGGAGCAATTGATACCAGAGAGTGCTCAAGTATACAAGATTGAAAGACTCGAATCAGAAGTTCGCTATCTTTTTTCAAACCCGATAAAGAGTGAAAAGGACCCCTGCAAGTGGGAGCTTTATCTTTTCATATTGATGGATTTTCGTGAATATCAGCGACGCTTTTCCCAGGAAAGCAGCTTCTATCCTTCCAGAATTTTCAGTAAGGATCTGTATGCTTTGAAGTCACCATCCAGGGTTCGAACTGTATTTGTCTGCTCCAGTGCTCCACCCGACTTCAATGAGTTTCAGCCAAACTCAAAAACGCCATTTTATCTTCTGTGCACTCCGATGGATTTTGAACAGTTTGATCAGAAGTTTCGTGAAAAATATTGTCTTGTGCCTTCTTCAGAGAACTACATACCAGCCTGGCTACAGACGAAACACCAAAGCGCTTATGTCTGGATGTGTGCTTTGGGATTGATCTACTCCACCCAGGCTTTTAGCGACAGTGGGATGCCGGCCGGGATGGATCTGGCGGGTGTTAACTTGTTCAATCTGGTCAATCAAGACTACTTCTATCTCTTTGCCGGACCATTCCTCCACGGAGGTATTGCACATCTTGTATTCAATTTGACCAGTATTTTATTTCTTTGGTCACTACTTTCAAGAATGTGCTCAGCAGTTTTTCTAAACATTCTTTTTGTGGTGAGCATGATCTATGGAATGATTTATAGCTTGTGCTTTGTTAACGGAACCAGTATTGGAATCTCCGGAGCTGTGTACGGGCTGGTAGGTGCCCTTTGTTTCGGTCTGTGGAAAGCTCGTTCAGGAGCAGTTGAAAATCAGCTTTACTGCATTCAAAAGCTTTATTTGCAAAGGATGTTGAAATCCTTGCTAATCTTCTCTTTCTTGCTCCCTGTTTTGATTCCCCGCATAGATATTCACGGACATCTCGGTGGACTGCTGGGAGGTTATTTTTTCACCTGGCTTGTATGGAGTTGCTTTCGATATCGAGAGTTAAGCTCTACGGTATCCAAAATCATTGCAGTTTCGGCTTTGATCGGTACTTTTCTTTTTCCGGCAATGTACCTGAACGTTCGCATTCAAAAATTTAATGATCTTCGCAAACAGCATGAGTTTGCCAAGCTTCAGTCCTTGCAGGTCAAAGAATTCTTCAACAATCGGGTAATACCCTTTAAACTGCATTTGAAGGGGGTTGTTCAGCTGAAACTCAAGCAAGGGGAAATGAGTTCCAAAGAGCAGAAAGTGGTCAGGGCCACTGTAGTTACTTCCCTTGAGAAAATGAAAAATGATCCTCTGTCGTCTCAGGAAGAGCTGATTAGCCAGTATATTGCGGTTTTGCAAAGTGGTCATCAAATGATATGGGAATCGAGCCTTTCAGAGTTAAAGAGAAACTATGAAGGGTTTGAGCTGGCCGTAGAAAAAATGGAAGAGAAAATTTTGAAGAAGTTTTCTTTGATCAGAGAAAAGAGTAAACAAGGGTATTAGGGAGTGAGTAGCAAGAACCAAAAAAAATCGATTGGATGGCTGCTGTTCATTCTTTTGGCCTTTTTGTCTTTGGCCGGCTTCCTGATATGGCATCAGAGTTCTGAGGAAGTTGTGGAAAAAGGCAGTAAAGATGGTGAGAACCTGACTACTCGCAAGACTAACCCGGAGGCTATTCAACCACTTCGGGTTCACACACCTGATGTAGAGTTTGAAGGAAATGAAAAGCTTCTGAGTCCCGGTGACTTGAAAGCTGTTTTGCCACCGAAGTTGGCGGATGTATACGTTCAAAACGGGAGCCTCTCGGCCTTAATGCGCTCCTTTGTGTTGCGCCCTGATGAGCAAGACAATTCGTCTTCCAAAGAAAAAAGAGGCAGTCTCTTCGTTATTGAGTTTCCTGACAGTATGTCCAGCTATCTTTCACTACTGACTGCAGGTGATCGTCTCCAGGCTCAGACTTCTGAGGAGAGGGAGTATTTGATGGTAGATAACTACTCCATCAAGCATTGTGGTAAGTACCATTTGATGAGTAATCAGGGATTGAGCCTTTTGAGTATTCAGGAAGTCTTGCGAAAACTCTCCTGCACAAGTTCACCCCTGGCATTGTTTGCCAGTGAGTTTGCTAAAGGCAGTCTTGATGTGCCAGGAGGAAGTGTGGCAGCCACTAATCTCAAAGTGGAAGGAGTTACCTTAAGAATATTGGATGTGGACTTAATCGAAAGTACGCAGCTTCAAAGACGAGAGTATCGCATAGGAGAAGAGCTGTTCTTTCGCTGGTTTTTCCCTGATTCCCTGAGAGTGTATTACTCCCGAACCTATGGGGAGATGGAATTGGTCATTTCGCACTACAGCCGTGACTTGAGTTTGGCTCAGCGTTACGAGATTCAAAGACTTCTCCCCTGAGCCAATATCAAGGTTCCTCCAGCAAGCTGATTGGAGTGTTTGAATGACTTGTTCAGTCTCTTCAGTTTCTTGAAAAATCTAGTGAATTCCAGTCTGCAAAGGCTCTACAAAAGCTTGTTCCATAGGATGGATTTTGTTATAGTCGCTGGCTATGACTCAAGGATTTGTAGACAATTTCGAGTTTACCACCAGGTACTGTGAAACGGACCAGATGGGGGTCGTGAATCATGCCCGCTATTTTGACTGGTTTTCAGAAGGACGAGTGAGTTGGCTAAAATCTCAGGGTTTTCTCTACAGTGAGTGGGAAAAAGAGGGATTGGTACTTCCCGTGGTGGATTGTCGTTGTCAGTTTAAAAAGTCGGCTTACTTTCAGGAAAAATTGAAGCTTCAAACCCGAGTCAGCGAACTCAAGCGCAAGATCATCAGCTTTTCGTATGAATTGAAAAATGAAAGTGGAGACCTCCTTGCCAGAGCATCCACCAGGCATGTATTTCTCAAAGACGGTGGAATGGTTAGTATGGAGCCCGAGGTTTTTTCCAGGTTCCAGGAGGCTGTTGCCCGGTGAAGTTGTTTATTGTTGAGTCCCCGGCCAAAATCAAGACTTTGCGTAAGTTTCTGGGTAAAGATTTTGAAATCCGAGCCTCTATGGGTCACATCCGCGAGATTCCCAAGCGTGGACTGGGAGTAGATGTTGGATCCGGTTTTCAGGCCAGTTTTCAATTGATTGAATCCAAAGAGAAAAACACAAGAGAGCTTTTGCATTTGATGAAAAGAGCTGAGGAAGTCTACTTCGCACAGGACCTTGACCGCGAAGGAGAACTTATTGCCTGGCACCTTTACGATGAAGCCAGTCTGGAAGACAAGAAAGTGCGCCGGGTGGTGTTTAACCAGATCACCAAAAAAGCAGTTCTTGATGCAATATCCAATCCCAGAGACCTGAACCAGCATTTGATTGATGCCGGGATGAGTCGTACGATTCTTGATCGCCTGATTGGGTATAAGCTTTCTCCTCTGGTCTGGAATCGATTTGAGAGTGATGTTCCCTTGAGCGTAGGCCGTGTTCAGACCGTTGCTTTACGCATACTGGTAGATCGGGACCGTGAAATCGAGTCCTTCGTCAAAGAAGAGTTTTGGAATATCAAGGCAAAGTTTGAAGAAGGATTCGATGCGGATATTCATCTGAAAAAAGACCAGAAGCTGAGCGCAGATGAAAAAGACGCTCTGATGGCAAAGCTGGAGAACCCACAGGCCAAAGTCATTGAAGTCAATGCCCGTCAGGAAAAGCGTAAACCCAAGCCACCCTTTACGACTGCCACATTGCAACAGGAGGCTTCTTCGAAACTAAAGTATTCGGCGAAAGAGACCATGAAGCTGGCGCAGGAGTTGTATGAAGGTGTTTCCATCGAAGGGGAAAGCAAGGCTTTGATCACCTACATGCGTACTGATGCTGTGAATCTCGCGAAAGAGGCACAGGACAGTATTCGAGGAGCGATTGAAAGAGACTTCGGAAAAGAGTACCTCCCCAAAAAGGCTGTGGATTACAAAGGGAAAACGAAGAATGCCCAGGAAGCTCACGAAGCCATTCGACCGGTTTACTTCGATCTGCCTCCTCATAAAGTGAAGCCTTATCTCAAGCCCGAGCAATTCAAACTTTATGAATTGATCTGGAACAAGGCAATTGCCTGTCAGATGAAGCCAGCTTTGTTTGATTCAACCACACTTCGAATAGATATCAACGGAGTCGAGTTCCGTGCTCGAGGCAGTGTTCTCAAATTCGAAGGTTTTTTAAAGGTCTATGACGATCGTGAGATTGATAATGACAGCAAGAAATCGGCTGAACCAAAAAGTGAGCTCCCTCCAGTAGAAGAAGGCCAGGAGTTGGGTGTCAAAAAGCTAATTCCGGAGAAGAAGTTTACGAAACCACCAGCCAGATATACAGAGGCTTCTCTGATCAAATATCTGGAGAAGAACGGAATTGGACGTCCATCAACTTACGCGTCTATCATCGATACTTTGATTCGTAGAAATTACGCCCAAATCAAAAAGCGAAAATTTGAGACAACGGAGCTTGGAAGAAATCTTTGTGATTGGGTTCGCGATCATTTCCCCCGGGTAGTTGATTTAAAATTTACCGCAACTGTAGAAGACTCTCTGGATTTGGTCGCTCGCGGAGAGCGTCCCTGGAGAGACTCAGTAGACTCCTACTATGGACCTCTGCGGGACGCTATTGTTAAATTGCAGGGTTTCGTTGAAGAAGAACTCCGGGAAGAAGAAAAGAAGTGCCCCGAATGTGGCGAGGAAATGGTAGTCCGTTCTGGAAAATTCGGGCAATTTTTGGGTTGTTCCGACTATCCTAAATGCACCTATATTCACAAGGTTCGAAAGCCGCAAAGAACCAGGGGTATAACAACAGGAATATTTTGTGAAATCTGCTCGGGAGAATTTCATCTTAAAGAGTCAAGATATGGCAAGTACTTTGCCTGTTCCAGTTACCCGAAATGCAATAACACAAGAAACAAGTTAACACCACAAGAAGTAAGCAAGTTCAAAGAGCATCTTCGGGAGAAGAGAGCCAAGGAGCAGAATTATGAACAGAAATCATCAGAATCCGGGAAGCAGAACTCGACACTCTCTTCTTAAAACTATGGCAGTCAGCTTGCTGCTAAGTACCGGTGGCAGTGTTTCAGCTTCCGAGAAAGAGCCTTTGCGGGATCGAATCCAGGATATCAAGGCCGAGTTTGGAAAGGCCATGGACCAGGAAGTTCCCTTTGCGAAAGTCTATGCTCCCTCCGAGTCACTCAAGGATGTTCCTCAAGAGCTGAAGGAAAGGCTTCAGGATCTCAAGGCCAACGACAAAATGGTTTTCAATCCAGTGGATTTAACGCTGGATGGTGCCATTGAATATGCATTGGAAAACAACCTCGGGTTTCAAAATGACTATGCCGGTCTGGAGCAGAGTTCAAGAAGCTTGAAAGGAACCCGCGCCGGTATCTTTGAGCCAAGTATGCAGCTTAGCGCTCGAAGAAGCGTCAGCAAAAACCCTGCACAGGGAATCATTCCGCAGTTCAGCTCTGAGTCCGAAGGATTGAACTGGACCTACAGTCAGGTTTTTCGTGACAGTACAGACCTGGACGTTCGCTACAACTCCAATTTCTCCAATAACCGCTTTCAAAAGCAAAACACTTCCGGGGTTACCGTAAATTTCTCGAGAGCTCTTATTGGAAAATCCAATCAGTTCTTTAGTCAGGAAATCCGTTTGAAGAATGCCAAGCTTGATGAGAAGGTTGCCTATTACAACTATTTGGGATCCTATCAGGACCTGGTTCTGGACGTAGTGGAGAGTTATTTGAATACGGTCAAAAACTATCGACAGATCGATGTGAGCAGAAGCGTACTCAATTCCAGAAAAGAGCTTTTGGAGCTTACCAGAGTGAAATACAATCTGGGAGTCAGTACGAGGTTGGATGTACTTCGGGTAGAAGTTCAGGTTGCTGGTGAAGAAGAAGCTTTGATTTCCGCCCGAAATACCTATGAAAACTCTCTGGACGCCCTCCTCAATCTTTTGAACTACGATCGCCATGACGGAAAGATCAATGTTTCTCACAAGGGAAGCCTGGACACACCTGAAATCAATGCAGACGCAGAAGTGAAAAGAGCCATGGAGAATCGGCATGATCTCAAAGTGGCCGAGTTGGGCCTGGATCAGCAAAAGAACAATCTGATCAACACCAGAGAGCAGATTAAAAACAAGGTATTGGTGAACGCCAGTATGCAAAAACACGCCACAGATACCCGTTGGTCACAGGCTCACGACTTTTCTGACAAGGACTGGACATTGGGCTTGAGCTACACTTATCCACTGGGCAATCGACAGGCTCGTGAAAGTCATCATATTCAAAAGATTCAGGTTGCCAATCAGGAGCGCCAGATTCAGGAATTGAAGAATCGCATCGGCTTGCAGGTAAGAAATGCAGTGAGGAATATTATTTCAACCCGACAGCGACTCACAGTTCTGGAAAAGAACCTGGCCCGGGCCAAAGAAAACTTGAAGCTGGCAAGACTCTCCTATGAAAAAGGAATCAAGTCATCTATTGAAGTTCTTGATGCTCAGGATGATCTTTTGAATGTGAACAAGAGCTATATCAACACTATTCTGGACTTGGAGATTGCTCACTTTCGTCTGGAAAGGCATACGGGAAGTATTGATGTGCCGGAAAGAATCCAAAATGCTGCCCTCGAATGGGTAACAACCCCCTGGAACTAGGAGTAGATTCTATGCGAGCAGTTGATGTCATTCAAAAGAAGAGAAACGGTGAAGAGTTGAGCACCGAAGAGATCGAGTTTTTTATTCGTGGATATGTTTCCGGTGAAGTTCCCGATTATCAGGCGGCGGCATTTTTGATGGCCTGTTGCTTTAAACCACTCTCAGCCAGAGAAACAGCAGATCTTACCGAAGTAATGCGAACTTCCGGAGATACCATTGACTTTAGTGGTGAAATCTCCGGATACACTGTAGACAAACACTCTACGGGGGGTGTTGGAGACAAGACAACTCTCGTCCTTGGTCCACTGGTGGCCGCTTGTGGTTGTGTAGTCGCCAAGATGAGCGGTCGGGGGCTTGGTCATACGGGTGGAACTCTGGACAAGCTGGAATCCATTGAAGGATTTCAAACGGAGCTTCTCCGTGACGAATTTGTTTCCATCGTCAATGAGGTTGGTGTGGCTGTCTGCGGTCAAACCGGTAATATTGTTCCGGCTGATAAAAAGCTCTATGCCCTGCGTGATGTCACAGCAACTGTAGAGGATACTGCCCTGATTGCAGCCTCCATCATGAGCAAGAAGCTCGCTATTTCCAATCAGGGGATTATCCTGGATGTGAAAACAGGCAAGGGCGCTTTCATGAAGACCAAGGAAGACGCAATTCATCTGGCAAAGAGAATGGTGGAAATTGGTTCTTTGATGCAAAAAGATGTTGTTGGACTTGTAACAGAAATGTCCATACCACTTGGTCGTGCCGTTGGTAATGCTCTGGAAGTTCAGGAAGCCCTGGATACCTTGAGAGGTGATGGCCCACAAGATTTGGTGGATCTTTGTGCCGAACTGGGAGGCCGTCTGCTTCAAATGGCAAAAATTTCTCCTGATCTGGAAGCTGGCAAGGCTAAAATTCTGGAAGCTTTGGAGAACGGGGATGGTCTGGTTGTCTTTGAGAAGATGGTCAAGGCTCAGGGTGGAAGTATTGACTCTCTTTACAATCTACCCAAAGCGAAAGGCGTCATGGAAGTGCCAGCGAATTCCAATGGATGGATCAAGGCCATGGATGCACTGGAGATAGGAAATGCTGCCATGCGTCTTGGTGCTGGTCGGGAAACCAAGGATGATCCTGTGGATCATGCGGTTGGAATTGTTTTGCACAAGAAAGTAGGGGACAAGGTTGAGAAAGGTGAGAGTCTCGCAACTTTGCATTACAACAAGGATAAGGAACTGGCCAGTATAGTTGAGCAGGTTCAGAAGGCTTATTTCTACGCAAGTGAAGAAGTCCCCAGCCCACCGGTTATCCTGGCAGAAGTGAATTCTCAGGGTAGCACCGACTTTGAACAGGAAGCATGAATGCATCTTGAATTGAGTGGAGAAGGACTAAGCGTATCCGATGCCTGGGAGTTGATGCATTCTCCAACTCGAAAGGTCACTATAGCCTCTAAAAGTCGCGAGAAAATGAAGGCTTCAAGAGCACGTGTTGAATCCGTACTGGATGGTGACGAAGCCATTTATGGTATCAACACCGGATTTGGAAGCCTGGCCAACGTACAGGTCAAAAGAGAAGATCTCGAAACCCTGCAGGAAAACCTGATTCGCTCTCATTGCGTTGGAGTAGGGGATCTTCTTACAGACTCCATTGTCCGGGGGGCCATGCTCCTTCGGGCAAACACTTTGTGTCAGGGTTATTCCGGTATTCGCCTGGAAACAGTGGACTTGCTTCTGGACTGTTTGAACCATGATATCTTACCTTTGGTGCCTAATACTGGTTCCCTCGGAGCAAGCGGTGATTTGGCCCCCTTGGCCCATATGGCCCTGACTCTTCTCGGTGAAGGTGAAGTTCGTTTTAAGGGTCAGTTGATGACCGCTGCAGAAGCTCTTCGAGAATGTAGACTCAAACCAGTCAGGTTGGGAGCCAAGGAAGGCTTGGCCCTGATCAACGGAACCCCGGTCATGTGTGCCCTGGCAGTGGAAGTTCTCAAGCGCTGCGAGAATCTGTTAAAGGTTTCTGATATAGCCTCCATGATGAGCCTTGAAGCTTTGCATGGTACCAATCGGGCTTTCATCGATCGATTGCATCAACTCAGACCTCATCGCGGGCAGAAATTGAGCGCACGCAATCTCTTTCGACTACTGGAGAATAGCCCGAACAGAGCCTCACACAAAGATTGCTCAAGAGTTCAGGATGCCTACAGTTTACGATGTATACCTCAGGTTCATGGCTCTTGCTATGATGCCTTTTTTCGAACCCTGGAAACCATAGAGATTGAAATGAATTCAGTGACGGACAATCCCATAGTTCTTGAGGATGAAATCATTTCTGGTGGTCATTTTCATGGAGAACCGGTCAGCATGGTTCTTTGCTATCTGGCTATGGGTCTGGTTGAGTTGGGCTCAATTTCCGAGCGACGACAAAACAGGCTGGTGAATCACAACCTCTCCAATCTGCCACCCTTTCTGGTCAGAGACTCGGGTCTCAACTCGGGTTGGATGATTGCTCATTACACTTCCGCTGCCTGTGTGAGTGAGTCGAAGGTTCTTGCGCATCCTGCAGTTGTGGACAGTATTCCCACTTCTGCAGATCAGGAAGATCATGTTTCAATGGGCTTGAGTTCTGCCAAGAACTGTCTACAGATTCTGGAAAAGCTGGAGTCAGTCTTGAGCATTGAACTTTTGATTGCTACCCAGGGCCTTGATTTTCACGAGCAACCACCAGGACCAGCACTGAAGCGTGTGATGGAAGTCGTTCGAGAAAAAGTAGACTTTTTAGAATCAGATCGTTATCTGAAAAATGATATAGAAGCCGCTCGAACTTTGATTCGAGAGGGAAAAATTGTGGAAGTTGTTGAAGAGGAGATTGGAGACTTACTGAAATGAAGACCGGACACTCGCAGGATTGATTTCTGAGGAAAGTCCGGGCTCCGCAGGGCAGAATGCCTGGTAACACCAGGGCGGGGAAACCCGATGGAAAGTGCAACAGAAAGTAAACCGCCACGGCCTCGGCTGATGGTAAGGGTGAAACAGTGAGGTAAGAGCTCACTCGTGAGGCGGGTAACCGTTTCATGCGGTAAACCCCATTCGGAGCAAGATCGAGCAAGTGAGTTGAGGCGGCCCGCTGATCACTGGGTAGATCGCTAGAGGTGAGGAGTGATTCTCATCCCAGATAAATGAGTGTTGCCTCCTTGTGAGGTACAGAACCCGGCTTACAGGTCTTCTAATTCAGTTCTTCAAACCTCTTGAACAGCCTCTTTTTCAGGATTGGATGAGGAGATTGGGTTATAAAACATCCCGACTGATGTATCATTGAATCCGCGGTGGTTTCCACTTTGTGTTCTTGAAGTAGAACAGGGAGCCAGATTCCAGTAATACTGGGAAAGTGAGAGGGTATGCCTGCCAAAAAAGCGACTTCTGAGCCAACCAAGCCAGCAACCAAAACACGCAAGCGCAAAGCTCCCAAATGCTTTGTTCTCGATACAAACGTTTTGCTTCACAATGCGGATTCCATTTTTTCCTTTGAAGATAATGATGTGGTTCTCCCAATCCAGGTGATAGAGGAACTGGATCGATTCAAAAAAGAATCTGATGAAAAGGGTCGCAATGCGAGACAGGTTGCCCGTCATCTTGATGGTCTTCGAGAGATTGGCTCTTTGTGTGAGGGCGTGGAAACACCCGGAGGTGGCTACTGTCAGGTCTTGACTGAGTTCGGTCACAATCTTCCACCTTCTTTTGACATGAAAACCAAGGATAATCAAATCCTGGCAGCCGCTTGCTTTGTGCAAATGCAAAGAAAGAGAACCGAAGTTATTTTTGTATCAAAGGATCTCAACGCCAGAATCAAGGCCGACTCTCTTTCTATTCGAGCAGAAGACTACGAAACGAACAAGATCAATTTTGATGAACTTTGGCAGGGTTACAAGTATCTGGATATGAGCAAGGAGCAACTGGATCATTTCCACGAGGAAGACTTTCTTGAATGGGAGGGGGATGACTTTTTGCACAATGAGTTTGCAATTTTGCAGTGCGGTGAAGAAATGGCTCATGGCCGTTATGACAAAGAAGAGCGTGGTTTCTATCCTCTGGATTTTGCAAACTCCAGTCCCTGGGGTGTCGGTGCATTGAATGCAGAGCAGGCCTTTGGTCTGGAGCTCTTGCTTGACGAGAATGTTCGTCTGGTGAGTTTGATTGGTAAGGCCGGAACGGGAAAGACTCTTCTTGCGCTGGCGACTGGACTCAAAAAAACCATTGATGACTTGAGTTACAAACGGATTTTAGTGAGTCGTCCAATTATGCCCTTGGGTCGGGATATTGGCTATCTTCCAGGAAGCAAGGAAGAAAAGCTGACTCATTGGATGGAGCCTATTTTCGATAATTTGCACTATATCTTCGACAACTACACCACTGAGGGACTTCCCGGGGAACAACTCGATATGCTCATGGAAAGCGAAAAGATTTGTCTTGAGGCTCTTACCTACATACGGGGTCGTTCAATTGCCCATCAGTGGCTAATCATTGATGAGGCTCAGAACCTGACTCCCCATGAAGTGAAAACCATCATTTCTCGTGCGGGGAATGGATGTAAAGTGGTCCTGACAGGAGATCCCTATCAGATTGACAATCCTTATCTTGATCCCAGCTCGAACGGTCTCACTTATCTTATCGAGCGTTTCAAGGGGCAAAAACTGTTTGGAAGCGTGGTTCTCAAGACCTCCGAGCGTTCAGAACTTGCCAGCCTGGCTGTTGAGCTACTTTAGTGTCTCTCTGCTATAATCAAGTAGGGAGTTGTTTGATTTTACATTATGAGCACCTCAAGGGTCAGATGTTTCATGGAGTGACCAGGGTGTTGAAATTGGAGGCGGCCCATTTTGATTGGTATTTGTGGAACCGTTGATGGTAAGTTTGGGTCGAAGTGATTGGAAAGCGAGTACAGTGAAGGTCACAAAAACCAAAGATTTGGAAAGAGCAGGCGGCTCAAAGAAGGGGATGTCCCTCATTGAAGTGATTGTCGCCGCCACTATTTTGGTGACTTTTATGCTTCCTGTTTATGGTCTTTACATGATGAACAGCAGGACTTCCGACTACGTGAGAGCGTGGAACAATGGTGTCAATCTTGCTCACAACATCATGGGAAGACTAGTCAGTGAAGATGTGCCTTTTTTGGCAATTGACCCTGAAGGTTTTGGCGGTACCCAAACCAATACTGGTCGTCGGCAGTTCGAATTCCGGGCAAATTTCGGAAGTATTGATTTTACTAACCACAACTTGAAGAGCATTTTTGGAGCTTCTCAGGGCGGTGATTATCGTATCGATGCAGATGGTGACAGAATTATCTCCAAAGGGGGAGTGGACTTCAAAATCCTCGCTTACGCAGGAATGTATGAAGACGATACCAGCTCTCCTTCAGGTGTAGACCCCACGCGCCAGGATTCCTACAAGCTGAATGCAAACCCTACATCCGAGTTAACCTTCTCTTATTATCCCAATCCCTGGTTTGATCCAAACAATGACTGTGCAGAAAATGATTCCGCCAATCAAAGTTTGAGCGCAGCACTCGGTAGCGCCACAGTGGACTCTACCTGCGCCAGAACGGTGAAGCGCCCCATCAATCCCTACAGGCAGGCTTCCGGCTCGGTACCGGGTACCTTCTATTACAATCGAATCGACGACCCTATGGACGATCGTTATCGATACGGGTTTCCAATTCCCGGTGGCGGCTCATACAGTGGGGAAGGCGGAGGAGCAGGCAACACGAAAGATGTGGAAGAAGGGGCTCCTGACGCAGCGGGATCAAGTATTCCTCAGGACATTTCCTATTCAGTTCGTTACGAAGACAAGGCGTTTCACAACTTTGAAGATATGAATGGGGATTTGCAGGATGATGGAGCATTTATGAAAATCGTTCTGGGAATTGCCTGGAAGCCCAGAGGACTTGGAGGCGCAGGTACGGCACAAGCTCTCCAGGAGTACTGGTTGGTATCCTTCAAGGCAAATTTACAAACTTCGATAGACTAATGATGAACTC
>Ga0181590_10000049_pt1 | contig 65045 bp, 35 predicted proteins | sample 071ome_34_FD_132446 | JGI IMG/M metagenome (GOLD analysis project Ga0181590, IMG submission 132446) | Coastal salt marsh microbial communities from the Groves Creek Marsh, Skidaway Island, Georgia - 071411BT metaG (megahit assembly) | ecosystem: Environmental > Aquatic > Marine > Intertidal...
GCATCCACCATACGCCCTTAAATATCTATCCGATTTCAATAACCTGTACAACACAGATATACAGTAATTCTAAAATCATTCAAGACGGAAAACCTATAACTTCATTCTATTGTCAAAAATCATGAACCTTCGCCTCTGTTTCACTGATTCGAATCTTCGTATCTGCTTCCCTGAGGGGGGTTCGAAACTCGCGTTTCGATTTGCGAGGTTGTGATACTAACTTTAGCGTAAGGTCAAGTCAAACAATTTTTTAAAAATTTAAAATTTATTTTTCAGTCGAATTTTTCTTTCCAGCGAACTCTTCCAATGCAGAAGATGTCTTTGCATTGTTGGAGGGATATCTCTACTTAGCAGAAAGTTCACTCCCTCCAGAGACTCTTCATGAAATTGTGCTGGAAAAAACCTGAGGAAGTAGTTCTTGATAAAGGTTGCATCCCGCTGGGAAGCAATTTCTGTGGCGTTTTGGAAATACTTATCTAGATAGGGTTGATGCTCTCTGTGTGGGTGAAAGAATCCCGTCATCCCTTCTGCTAAAAAGCTTACACTGCTTTTCTTGTCAGTAAGCAAGCGCTCAAACAACTCGTCTCTTTGATCACCCCTTGAATTTGCACACAAAGCACGAAAGGAGCGGGTGACCCCAGTTTGCGATTGATCTTCCTCCAGTAGTGCAAGAGCATTTCGTGCATATTCAGAGTCATCCAGCTTGCAAATCTGATAGGCTATGTGAAACCTCACACGGCTGTCTGCAACCCCTTGAGCAAGCAAGGCACTTAACTTTTCCACATCCTCTTGCTGCGCAAGACCAAGCCACTCCAAAAACAATGTGGAGCTTGATTCGGGATTGTTGAAGTCAACCCAGGACTTCAATGAATCTCGAAAAGAGCCCTTCCTGTCACCAAGTAAACCAAGATCCATAAACTCACGAACTTTACTCACCGCACTGTGAGCCAAAACCGAATTCGGTTCAGCTTCACAAAGAGATAACGCCAGTTCATAGAACATTAGAGGATCGCACTCCAGCTCATAAACCATATTGTATATTGCATGAAAAATCAGACTTCTTGAGTACTCATCTTCAAGACTTGCCAGCGACGAGCAAAAAACTTCCAGAGACACCGGATCCAGAATTGTTTTGGCATAGTCATAGTCATGACCATTCGAGTAGAAAGCCAGGCTATCATCGTGAGCAGACTCAATAGTCAAACTTTGATGACTCAAATCTACTGACTCCTCAGAATGCAACACCAAGCTCCCCTCTTTCTTCTTGTAGGTCTGCAGACAAAAGGTGCGCTCACGAAAAATTCCGTCTTCACACTCCTGATTGAGTTGTAATTGATTTTTCCTACGGATCTGCCTGACTGAATTGACACCGGTGTTTTCCAACCAGGCTTTGGACCACTGACTCAAGTCCACATTTTGAAAGCATCCCAGAAAGTCATCCAAACTCGCATTATCAAAAGCATGATTCGCAAAGTAGTGCTTCAGACCCTCTTTGAAATTATCTTCTCCTACATGATAGAAGAGTTGATACAAGACACTGGCACCCTTGAGATAGGTAATCGCATCAAAATTCTGAAAAGCCTGATCCGTGTCCGCGCATTGCACAACTACCGGATGAGTTGTTAAATATTGATCTTCTTCTATAGCCTCAAGCTTCACTTCGTCACTGAAATACTGAAAAGAATCGAGATACAGCCCGGTTCTCTCAAGACACAAGTAGGCTACCAAGGTCGCAAAAGCCTCATTCAGCCACAAATCATCCCACCATCTCATAGTTACAAGATTTCCAAACCATTGATGGGCCAATTCATGAACCAGTGTATTTGCACGAGAGTACAGTTCATTCTTGCTTGGCTCATGTTCGTAAATATAGCCTTCGCGTAGGACAACACAGCCAATATTCTCCATCGCTCCCCAATTGAATTCAGGAACAAAAACCTGATCATATTTCCCAAAAGGATAAGGAGTTGAGAAAGCCTCACTGTAAAAGCTGACTCCCTTTTCGATTGTGGTGAAGATTCGTTTCGCATCCACGTGTTCCGCCAGAGGCTTACGCACATAAATATCCATTGGGATGGATGTGTCGAAATCTGGAGAAATTTTTTCATACTCGCCAAGACAAAGGGCGAACAGGTAGGTACTCATTTTTGGCGAGCGCTCAAAAGTCCAGCTATGAAACAACTGAGAACTGGAATCCACTTTCTTGACAGCACTGTTTGCAATCACATGCCAACTGGCAGGAGCTTTGACACGAACATCAAAAGTTGCTTTGAGATCCGGTTGATCAAAACAGGGGAAAATTCTGTGAGCATCGTAAGGGCAGAGGTTCGAGAAGAGATACTCTCGTGAGTCCTGGGGGTCTGTGTAGGAGTGCATTCCCACACCATTATGATAGAGAGGAACCTTGCAATGAATCTCCAACTGATGCTCACCCTTCTTAAGAGAAGGAAGATTCAATCGCTTTCGATTCCAACGCTCATGAACCTGCTTACCATTGACCTTTAGCGTAAGAATGGAGAGAGCAATCAGATCAAGCCATGGAGCTTCCCAGTCTTGATTCAGCTCAAACTTGATGGTTGTGTGAACGTTATAACTCTTCGAGTTCTTTTCAAAAGCCAAGCTGAGATCGTAACGAACCGAGCCCAGTTTTTCACTTCGCTCCAGTGCGTCTACTTTCTCCAGCTTGTTATTTAAACTCATTTAGTCTTCCAGGAGTGCTTGCAGATGGATTCCTACCAGATGTCCAAGCGTATCAAGATTGTATCCGCCCTCAAGAACACTCAACAGACGACCCTCACAATACTGATTGGAAATTTCTACGAGCATCTTGCTAATCTTCACGTAATCGTCATCCAGTAGAAGAAGACCTCCAACCGGATCTTCCTTGTGAGCATCAAAGCCCGCAGAAACCAGTAAGATCTCAGGCTGGAACTTCTTAAGCGCTGGCAACAATTTACTCTCCATTGCAGCAAGTACATCACTGCCCCTGCCACCTTCAGTCAAAGGGCAGTTGATAGTCAAGCCCCTACCGTCGCCTATTCCAGTCTCCCCAGGTGCTCCTGTGCCGGGAAAAAACGGAAATTGATGAGTGGAGAAAAACAAGACACTTCCATCTTCATAAAAGATGTCCTGAGTTCCGTTGCCGTGATGAACATCGAAGTCTACAATTGCAATCTTTTTGATTTCCGAGTTCATTTGGATGTAGCGGGCTGCTGTAGCGACGTTGTTAAAGATACAAAAACCCATGGCACTGCCTTCCACAGCGTGGTGCCCGGGAGGTCTCACTGCCGCAAAAGCCCTTTGAACCTTCCCGTCCAAAATAGCTTTGGCACAACCGGCCACACCTTCAACAGCCTGAATAGCAATGTCATAGGAATGTTCATTTGCAATGGTATCTCCCTGATCAAGCTTACCTCCGCCTTTTCCACAGACACGCTTGACCTTGGAAATATAAGGCTCCTGATGCACGTCCCGAACCAACTCTTCACCAACGGGCGCGCTGAGGGCTTCCAATGGAACCAGCTTCTTCATCAACTTGGATTCTTCCAGGTGCTCAACGATACTATCCAACCGTTCGGGGCACTCCACATGATCTTCGGCCATAACATGACCCTTGTACTCGCTTCGATAATGAAATCCAACTTTAACCATAATTTTCTCGCTTGACTCAGCTAATGCCGATCCTTAGTTCCACAGTTTCTTTAAATCTTCCAGTTTTAGTTCTTTGCTTGAAGGTAAGTTCAAATCCGCACAGAGACTCTCGAGTGGATGAGTCGTAGCAATTCCCACAGACTTCATCCCGGCTCTCTTTGCTGCCTCAATTCCTGAATGGGAATCCTCAAGTACCACACAGAACTCCTGGGGAGCATTCAACTTCTGTGCCACTTTCTCAAATACCTCAGGATCGGGCTTCCCCTGCTTCACATCATCCCCACTCACCATTTCAAACAGGATGTGCCCTAACCCCAGTACCTTCAAGCCTGCCTGCAAATTCTTGAGAGGAGTGGAAGAGCCGATTCCCATCCTGACACCGGCATCCTGACACTCTTGAATCAGCTCGGGAATACCGGGGAGAGCTTTTACTTCACTGGCATTATCAAACAGAAGCTCTCGATAGATTTCTTCCTTGCGAGCCGCAAGTTCTCTCAACATCTCGCTACCTTCTTCTGCCCATCCCAGTACATGGGGGATAATTTCCTCGTTGCGCTTCCCAAATCCCTTTTTGAAATGACCCTCAGGCAAGTCAAGACTTCGCTCTTTTGCAAGAACATCCCAACTCTTCTCGTGGAATCTGGAGGAGTCCAGAACTACCCCATCCCAATCGAAGATTACTGCCTCGATCATCTCAACCATCCATCCTTTTCTCTGCCACTTAACTTGCAGACTAGCACCCAAGTTATTTTGAACCGGCTAAAATATCAGAATCCGCTTTTACTTTGTAGTTATTTTAGGAAAAGTCAACAATTTCAATCCTCAAAAACAGCTACCGAAGTGCCACAGTCAGAATCTTTTCGTAATGTGCGCCCTTCGCTCCAAGGTGAGACTTGTAGAGATGAAACTCTTGAACCGGGAATGCTTCTGTGGAGAAGCTGGAGCGCAACTGCACCCATTGAAGGATTCTATTGAAAGGTGATTTCTTGAGTCTGGCGAGAGTCAGATGAGGATGAAGCTTTCGTCTTTCGCATTGAATCGAAGTCTTGCTGTGCACCAAGGATCTCAACTTTTGATTCAATTCCTTCAGTTCTTCCCAGTTTTCTACTCCTGCATACAGCACATTGGGCCGCCCCTCGGCAGGAAAATAACCAACAGACTGCAACTCAACCTCAAACTCACTGAACTCAAACCAATGCAACGCACTGACAAGCTTTTCAATTTCTGATTCTCTTTGTTCCCCCAGGAATAAAATTGTGATGTGATAGCTTTCAGGATCCAGCCAGCGCGTATTTGGAACTCCATGACAAAGCCCCTGGAGAACTTCGACAACTTCTTTAGGGGGCTCAATGCCAAAAAATACTCGCTCCATAGAAAACTCCTGCCCTTCTGGATTGACTCGGCTGTACTCCAATCTTCAAAGATTCACTCAGGGAATCACAGCTTCGGGTGAACTCATCACCTATGTAACATAGACTTTTTTCCAAGGAGCAATAAGATTGCCTACTTTTTTCTCTGGCACTTCGGGCAAAAATGGGTAGAACGCTGCCCCACCATGATTCGAAGGATGATACTGGAGCAACGATTGCAAGACTCGCCTGTGCGACGAAAGACCTGAAGTGCATCCTGATTCCTGCCTGATCTTCCACTGACACTATAGTAGTTGGCAGCACCTGTCCCCAGGGAGGTTCCAAGATTGCGAAGACCGATCTCCAACACTTTGCGAATCGAGGCCAACAATTCTTTGCTCTTTACTCGACTCACTGAAGAAGAAAGACTTTCCGGATGCAGTTTTGAATCGTGAAGGGCTTCATCCACATAGATATTACCGAGGCCCGAGAGAAAACTCTGGTCAAGCAAAAGAGGTTTGAGCTGCCTTTTTCTGGAGTTCAGCATCGAGAAAAACTTCTTCTCAAGGGATGGATCAAACGGCTCAGGCCCGTAGGCTGCAAAATGCTTTTTAAGATCATCACAACGATAAAAGCGACCGAACTTGCGTGTGTCTTTGTAATGGAAGAAACTCCCATCACTCATTCCCAACACCAGATGGGTATGCTTGCAGGCTTCGGGATAGCTTCGCTGACTGAACTGCCCGGTCATTCGCAGATGGCTCAATAAATAGCCTTCATCCAACTCAAAAACCAGAAATTTTGCCCGGCGAGTTACCCTGTGGACTTTTTGACCAATCAAAAAGTCTCCAAAATCTCCTACCGTTCCCCCGGATAATATGCGAGGGAACGAGACATTCAGCGAAACGATATCAAGTCCTTTGATGACTTCAGTGAGCTCGTCGGCAATGGTCTGAACTTCTGGTAACTCTGGCATATTGAAGGCTACTATATCCCGGTCTGAAAACTCTGGTACTAACTTGCGCCAAACCTGAACGCAAATTCACACAGAGATAAATGACTTCAGGACCTGAAGATTCTCGCTGAATCTATTGATCTCACTATCTGCAGACTCAACCAAAGTCTTCAGCCTACGAATTCTGCAGACTGTCAAAAAAACTATCGCTGGAACTCAATGGAGCGAATTGCGCCTACACCAGACATGGAACGAGTATCCACTTCAAGTGCCAAACCCGAAACCCCGGGATAGGCAACACCTGGAAAGGCTTTTATGAAATGCTTCTTCAGATCAATGGTCTCGCTCTTGAACTGACCTTGAGGGAGATGACCCAGACTTGTGTAACGTCCAACCTTTTTGAAACGGGAAGGCACATAATAGACACCGGGCTTAGCATTTTTACTGTAGAGAAATCCAATAAAGTAGGGAACCTTCTCAACAGAGGGCCTTCCAAAACTGACAACAACGGCCAAACTCTGACGACGCTTTTTCTTGTTGCCCCAGTTCTCGTGTGGGGGGTACTTCATCACAGCCCAGTCCACCTTCATTTTCTGAATTTGAGACTTCTGTGCCTGAGTCAGATCGTCAAGCTCTCTCTTTCTCAAACCAAAAAATCCGCTGCTATCTTCTCCCACTAGCATGGCATCACCGGAAAATCTAGCTTCAAGATCAATCACAAAGATACTGGGAACATCGAACTTGTTTCGCTCAAGAAAGTCAGGCGCTTCTTCGTTATGTGGAGATTGGAAGGCAAAGGACCAGATTGAATTTTGCAAGTCTGGATGCGCAAAAGTACTGACACAGGAAATCAAAAGCAAAACCAAGAATTCCATACCAACCTCCAGGGTAAAACTGCTGAATTGAAAGAAGGATTCAACATTCGTCAATCCCCCTGCTATCCACCAACAGCAGCAATCCCTTGAGGATCATTCTTGGATAATTGCTCAGGAAAGGTATATGCTGCCACAATGACAGCTATTAAGGACAAGCTCGGCCGACCAATTCACGATTTGAGAATCAGTGTGATTGATTCCTGCAACTTTCGCTGCGGGTATTGCATGCCCGGGGATCGTCAGTACGAATTTCTGGAACCTGCCCAAAGACTGAGCTTTGAGGAAATCATTCGGCTTGCTCGACTGTTTTCAGGATATGGAGTTCGCAAGCTCAGAATTACCGGTGGAGAGCCGCTTTTAAGGCGCAACTTACCGGAGCTGATTGAGGAACTTTCCAGCCTCGAGGGAATTGAAGATATTGCTTTGACTACCAACGGCTACTTGCTCAAAAGCCACGCTAAAGCTTTGAAAGACGCTGGACTTCATCGACTCACTGTTTCACTCGATACTGTGGATCCAGACTTGTTTCAGGAAATGAGTGGACGCAAAGTGGGTCTTGATAAAGTGTTGGAAGGAATCGATGCGGCAGTTGATTCGGGATTTGAGAACATCAAAGTCAATTGCGTGGTTCAAAGGCGGGTCAATTGCCACAAGATTATTGATCTGGCCCAATATTTCAAAGACCGCAAGATTATCGTGAGATTCATCGAGTTCATGGATGTTGGTAATCAGAATTCCTGGGATATGAAATACGTGGTCTCCAGCAAGCACCTTCTTGAGAAAATCGAGAGAAAGTACGAGGTAGAACCACTGGATGCCAATTACTATGGCGAAGTTGCTACCCGCTATCGATTCAAGGACAATGGAGTCGAGTTCGGCTTTATCAGCTCCGTTACCCAGCCTTTTTGCTCCAGTTGCACCCGGGCCAGACTTTCCACAGATGGCAAGATTTACACCTGCCTGTTTGCGCAGGAAGGAACTGATTTAAAGAATCTTCTAAGAACGGGTCAGGATGACGAGATTATCAAAGCAGAGATTGAAAGAATCTGGGAGTCTCGTTCGGATCAATACTCACAGCAACGCAGTAGCGTAAAGAAACCTCGAGATCACAAAGTAGAGATGTTTCACATCGGTGGGTAGAGGATATTTCGCTAGTAGCCGCCGAAAACATCCTGTGAACTCAGGTTGCGAATGAGCTTCAGAAACTCCTGGAATTGAGGTGTGTAGCCCATTTTTCCCCACTCTTCTTGACCAGGAAAAGCATTGCTACCGCCAGAGCGAGCCTCTTTCTCTCCCCAGATGATATGAAGGGACCATTGAACTCCATGCATTACAGCTGAATCATCATAATGATGTCGCCAGCCATACACATCCTGATCTTCCATTCCTTTGGAGAATTCGCTCCATTGAGTTTCCTCAGGTGAACATGTCTTACTCTCTTCCTTCCTCGAATGAAATAAGTCCGAACTTGCCCCAAATAGCGAAGAGTGGAAATCGGGAGGTGTTTCCACGTACTCAAGCTTGCCCTCCTTGAGACGAAGAGCGTAAGAGGAACCACCCGGTCCGGATAAAAGTACAAACTCAAATTTCTCAGGAAGCTTTATCATAGGGACAGCTTAGCTATTTCCTCTTTACCTGAAAAGAAAAATCTCCTCAGATATGGAGCTGTATTTTAATTGCGTAAAGAAAATATTTGATCAATTCCAAGATTCTTCAAGGATTTTGTTAGGATAAGTGCCATGCGAAGAATCGATGTTAGCTGTGCAGTGATTATGCACCGGGGACAAATCCTGATTTGTCGAAGAGCGCCTCACAAAAGCAGTGCCGGACTCTGGGAATTCCCGGGGGGAAAAGTCGAAGCCAATGAAAACCCTCTGCAGTGCATCCTGCGTGAACTTCAAGAGGAACTCGACCTGGATGCCAATGTGTTTGGTGATTATGGAATCTTCCATCGCCGGGGATCAAAAATCTGGCTTCACTGTTTTCTTGCGGAACCCCGCCCGGGCTCTTTGCCAACCAAGAGCGATGATCACGATGTCCTCCAGTACATTCCCCTCCAATATATGCAAACGGGCTTAATCAACTGGGCTCCCGCAGACATTCCAATCGTTGAACAGTTAAGGAGAGATCCCTATGTGCGCACGATACTATCTTAGAGAAAGACTTCTGGATTTATCCAAAATCTTCGCTTGCAGTCTGGAAATGGAGGATTCTCTCTGGGAGCCCAACTTTAACATCGCCCCCACCAATCAAGCACCCGTTATCGTAGACAACCTAACTTCCAATCAAAGAATGCTTCAGGTTTTTCTATGGGGATTGATTCCTTTTTGGCATAAAGAACCTTCCAAGGCCAAGCCATTGGTCAACGCCCGAGCAGAAACCGCTCACGAAAAACCATCCTTTCGATCTCCGTTTGCCAGAAAACGCTGCCTCGTTCCTGTGTCCGGTTATCTCGAATGGCGTACAGAAGAAGGAAAAAAGCAACCTTATGCTTTCCATCTCGACGGCGAGAAAAATTTTGCTCTTGCCGGCTTGTATGACTGCAATCAGAAAACGGGGGAAGCTGTTTTTTCTTTTTCTATTTTGACAACAGAGCCCAACGAATTTGCTTCTCAGTATCACAGTCGAATGCCGGTTATCCTGGAAGACTCGGACTTTGATCAGTGGCTCGATCCTGATTATCACAATACTGAGGAATTACGAAAGCTGTGCAAGTGTGCCCCGGAGACTCTACTGAAAGCCAAACCCGTCGACCCCAGAATCAATTCAGTTCGAGCGAATGATGAAGAACTTTTAAAGAATTATCTGGTCACCAGCCAACCGGGCTTGAGCAAAATCAAAGCTGCTAATTAAAACCTACCCTTACGGCAATGAATCCCAAGACCAGTACTACAGTCAAAACGCTTTCCTATTATGAGCAAAAGGGTTCTGATTTAGCGATCAAATATGCCTCAAGACTGGTACCAGACTATCTTGCCTATCTGGACAGCCAGATCACTCCTGCAAACAATGTTCTGGATCTTGGCTGCGGAAGTGCTCGGGATTTGTATCATCTCAAAAGGCTGCATCCAGATACTTTCTTTGCGGGGCTGGATGGTTCATTTTCCCTTCTGAAGTCAGGAGGGCTCTACCATTCCCTTCAAAATCCGCTGATGGACCCAATCACTTTGATCCATTGGAGTGCTCCTGATCCGCTACCCTTTTTAAGTGATCGATTCGAGTTGATCATCAGCAGTGCCTTCCTGCATCACTTTGAAGAAGATCAGATCAGATTCCTGATTCAAGAGATTCGAAGAGTACTAGCAGATCAAGGAAATTTCGTGACTGCCGTTGGGAGACGAAAGAGTTGGTCTTCAGGAGCCTTCACTGATAAACATGGTCGCTTTTACAATAATATGAGCGATGACAAGTGGTTGAGCTTGTTCAAGTCCGGATTCAGATCCGTTCAGGTCATTGAGGAACAAGAGTGTTTCCTCGAACAATCCGAGGACATTCAGTGGACAATCTTTCGATGCCGCTGATTCGGTCAAGGGTTGAAAATGGTACTAAAAACTAGTTTTTCTCTGATTTGTCCTTATTTTGATATCGATGGATCAGAGTGTTGACATATTTTCGCACCGTAGAGCGAAAAGTTGCCACTTCTTCCTTCGTCCAGTTCCGATTCATCATAGTCATCTTTCCCCATTTCACCTTGCGCCAAAATTTGATCCTGCCTAAACTCTCGGTACCAGACTTGGACCAATTGTTACCAGCTCTGTTCCAATTTTGTAAGAAAGAAAGGATTCATAGTGAAAAACTCTCTTCGCGAAGAGCTATTGTCCATGGACTCCAAATCCTACAAACTTTACAAAAAACTGCGTGGATGCTGGCCATTCCAAAGCTACGAAGTTCATTTTGACCACGTACAATCCGACCCCTTTGCTCCAGCATCAAAAATCAGAGTCCGAATTTTGAGGGAAATCCTCTCCTACCCTGACCGGGTTTTGGAGTGCGGAACTCGTCAAACAGCCTTTGAAGACTATCTTGCAAGAGTTCTCTCCCGTATTTGCAAAAAATCAAATTCTCTTTTTATAGAAGAGCCCTCCCAGCTGGTTTTGAAACGGAGTCTTGTTCTAGTGGCTCGTGATTTCCTGGAAATACGCCTGAGTCTGCAGGTACCCGCGCGGGGACGAAGAATCGATGCTCGTCGAGCAGTAGACATTCTTTATGAGCAGATCCCTGATTTGGTAGATACTTTTAGCGAGATTGACCCTGAGGACCCAGAGTTAAACTTGCACCTTGAGTGTATCGAGAATCAAAACTTTTTAAGGAAACAACTGGAAGCTAAGAATTGTGTTTCCTTTGTAGCCAACGGCTCAAAATTGGCTCGCAGCTCAGGCGATTCCCAGCTACCGATGAAGCAAGCCTCACCCTTCTCAAGCCCTCTATCTCTGCAATTAGAACTGAAACTGAAGCATCCAGTCAATGGAGAAAACACCATTCTCGGAATGGGTGTACCCACGGGAGTCACATTGATTACCGGGGGCGGCTATCACGGAAAATCTACCCTGCTCAAAGCAATTGAATCAGGGATTTACAATCATATTCCCGGAGATGGTCGAGAGTATCTTGTCAGCCTTGAGAGCTCAGTGAGAATTCAATCGGAAGAGGGCCGTCAAGTCAGCGGAGTGGACATCAGTTCCTTTTTGAAAAATCTTCCCCGTGCCCAGGATTTAAGATCCTTTGGAACACAAAACGCTTCCGGCAGCACCAGCATGGCCGCGTCTCTGGTTGAGGCGATGGAGCTCGATTGCAAAGTTCTGTTTATCGATGAGGATACCAGCGCCAGTAATCTGCTGAGTCGGCACAGAATCATGGAGGAACTTGTCCCCAGGGAAACCATTCAACCATTGGTGGAGAAAGTTCGCAGCATCTACGAAGACCATGGTGTGTCTTCAATTTTGGTTATGGGTGCCGACTCCTCCTACCTTGGTGAAGCAAGCTGCCTATTGATGATGGAGGAGTATGAATGCCTCGATGTCAAATCAAAGGCACTGCATTTGATAAGGGATCAACCGAAACAGCATCGAAGTCCCTTTCCAGAACCTGCCAGACGCACCCTCGACCTTTCAAAAGTTAGCGCTCGACGGGGTAAAAAGCAGTTCAAGTCAATCACAAACAATACTGAAGAGTTTGTACTGGGTGAGAACAAGCTGCCTTTGCAGGCTTTGAGGCAGTTTCAAGAAGCTGCGCAACTGGAGACAGTAGCCAGAGTAATTCACCTCCTCACAATGCAATCAATCAAGAAATTTTCGATAAAAGATCTTCATCACTGTGTTGCAGAGATTCTCCAAAACGGTTTGGACAGACTCCATATTTATTCTCGAGCCCCTGAGCATCCAGGCTATCTGGCCCAGATTCGCCCACTGGATGCCCTCCTGATTTTGAATCGGATTCGTAGTCTTTCCTACTTGAAGGCTGAGGAGAAAAGAGATTAAATACAGTGCAAACAGGAGATAAACATGGCACTCACACCTTCAACTTTTATACTGGAAAGCTCTTCAAGCGCACCAGACTTCACTCTGGAAGACCCCAAAGGCGATAGTTACAGTCTTCAGGACTGTGCTCGAAAAAACGGCTTGCTTGTGGTTTTTTGGTGCAATCACTGCCCCTTTGTCATTCATCTAAAGAAGCACTTTAGCGAGTACAGTCAAAAACTGCTCGAGAGAGAAATTGGTGTGGTCGCAATCATGAGCAATGACATAGAAAACTATCCCGCGGATGCGCCTTCAAAGATGCTTGAAGACATCCAGGAGTTTGCCTATCCATTCCCCTATTTGATCGATAAGGACCAGTCCGTTGCCAAAGCCTACAGAGCAGCCTGCACACCGGACTTTTTCCTTTTTGATTCTGACCTGAAGCTCTTTTACAGTGGTCAGTATGATTCCAGTCGACCAGGTAATGACGTGGTCGTGACGGCTCAGGACCTTGAAGAGGCTGTCAGCAAAATGCTGGATTCCAAGGGACCAATCGTAAACCCCTTCCCCAGCTCAGGATGCAATATCAAATGGATCAAGGGTCAAGAACCCGAATACTTCGGGTGATCGCTAATCGATTACTTTGGGTGATCGATTACTGAAGCTGCTCGAAAGTCATTCTGTCCATGTGCACATAGCGCTGAATGAATGGCTCGGAACCAATCTTATCTACGAGTTCTGGCTCATCAATGAAAGGGTTTCTGTTTCCCTGCCATCTCTCGATTCGATTGTTGCGCTCTTTTTCCCATTCGTCCGGTGGATCTTCCCGGTGCCACTTCATGAACATCTGAACGCGACTATTAAAGAAGCCATGTTTGTCAGTGTTGTGAAAGATGAGTCGATCATGGTACCGAACAACAAAATAGAGCATTGCCCGCGCAACATTCCCTTTTAGATAATGAGGTGGTTCAAAAACATAGCCATCAAACTCTGCGCCGGCAGTCGTTCTGTAGCTGGCATTCTTTACCCTTCCAAATGGAAAGGAACTTCTCACATTGTTTGGCTTGGATAGTGTGGGAAGTAGATGGTGTAAATCACTGACCATCGGCTTCTTCTTCAAAAACTTGCTTTGGGGCCAAACATGCTCACAATTTACAAAGTCAGAAGGAACACCATCACCATTGGAATCCCCTTCTTCGAGATAACGATTGCCTGACTTTGGGATGAAAAGGTTGGAATAAGCCGCAAAAACTTTACGATCCTTGTTGTCCACTGCATCGTACATATGCCTTTTCGCTGGACGGTAATCATGCGTCTTGTAGTTTTGTCCGGTTAACTCATGGAGCTTTTCAAACAGTTGCTGACCTTCGAGTCCACTCAACTCAATGTATCGGGACTGGAGAGGCAATGCCCCTCGCTCGAGGCCATGAATAGCCTCAAAATTGTTTTGTCGTGTGTCAGAGGCTGACACTATGGAAGGAGCTAAAAAGAGAGCCAGGAGTGAAGCCTTAAGCATCGCTGTTTTCATTGAAACCTCATTTAATCTGTACCTTAAACCCTACAAAATACTGCGTTAAATCAAGCTTTTGTAAGACTTACCAAGTTACTGCGACTCGAGCAACCATGACAATACTACGAAACAAATCGCTAAAAGTTACTCATTCAGAATCTTTTTATTATTTCTTTGGAGCGCGGTCCAGCAACACGATGGACAGGACTTTGCTTATGAGATTTCGGGGCAGAAAGCGATAGGCCCAGCTGGCCAGTGAATTTAAAAAACCGGGGACGATAACCGCCCTACCTTCCATCATCCCATCAAAAGCTATATTGGCCACCCTCGCAGGGCTCATGGAGGGCATGGGAGTTGAGCGCAAGGTCGCCGCCCCTGCAACTTCAAAAAACTCAGTACTGGTTGGTCCGGGACACAACGCCCCTGCATAGACACCAAATGGTTTGAGTTCCTGATGAAGCGCTTCTGCAAAATGAAGGTCAAAGGCTTTCGTGGCAAAATAGGTCGCCATACCCGGGCCTGGCTGGAATCCACCTGCACTCGCAACAATCAGGATTGCCCCACGGTTTCTTGAGCACATTTTGTTTGCAAAGAAGTGGGAAAAAGCGACAACGCTGCGAACGTTCAGATCCACCATTTCCAGCTCTCTTTCAAGATTCAATGTATGAAATCTACCACAAGAGCCAAAACCGGCGTTAAGGATAGCAGCATCCACTTCAAGCTTCTCTTGATTGAGGAACTGATCAAGTTCTTCCAGGGCTGAGGCTTTAGAGCAATCCAGAGCAAAGCCAAGAGCACTCTTCTCTCTTTTGGAGTTCAATTCCCTTTCAATTTCCTGAAGAACGGAGATTCGGCGCGCCACAAGAACAACACGGTATCCTTCTTCATGAAACTTGTAGGCCAATGCCTTTCCGATTCCAGCACTGGCCCCGGTAATCAGAGCAACTCTTTCCTCCACTCTAGTTGGCTTTCAGGGCGCTGCGAACAGAATCCGCCAAGGCTTTTGGAGTAAAACCCAACTCATTTTGGATATCCTTCAGCGGAGCACTCATTCCAAATCGATCCACACCCAAAATTTGCCCGTCAATACCCACAAATCGATGCCAACCGAAGCTTACCTGAGCCTCAATTGCTACACGGTGTCGTGCGTCCTTGCTCAATATAGAATTCTTGTATTCTGGTGACTGTTTTTCAAAGAGCTCAAAACAGGGAACTGAAACAACCTTCACTCCAATTCCTTCTTTCTCCAGAATTTCCGCTGCTTCTAAAGCCATATGTAGCTCAGTTCCTGAAGAGTAGATAACTACATAATCAGACTTGGTAACTTCCTTGACCACATAGGCTCCCCGCGCCACTCCCTCTTTGGAAGCAAGGTCAGTCGATTTCAGGTGAGGTACGTTCTGTCGGGATAACAAAATGGCACTGGGGCCTTGATGCTGCAGAGCAAGTAACCAGGAAGAGCGAACTTCATTCCCGTCTGCCGGTCGAAAAACCAGTGTATTGGGGATAGTTCTCAATGCGGCTGCATGTTCCACGGGTTGATGAGTTGGACCATCTTCTCCCAGAAATACCGAATCGTGCGTAAATTGATAGATAACTCTCAATCCAATCAAACTGGAGAGCCTCAAACTCGGGCGCAAGTAATCGGAAAAAGTAAGGAATGTTCCCACGTAGGGAATGAATGATCCAGACAGTGCCATTCCTGCTGCAATCCCGGACATACCAAACTCACGGACTCCGTACTTGATATTACGCTGAGCATACTGATCACGATTGAGAAAACCTGAGTCTTTCATTGCTGTAGAATCACTGCAGGACAAGTCCGCCGATCCACCTACGAATCCTGGAATCTTCTGCCCCAGGACCTGTAAACAGGCTTGGGAAGATTTTCTCCCTGCCAGTTGATCGCCCGGAGTGAATTTCGGCATTTCTGACTCCAGACTATCCACATCAAAGCTGCACATGGACTCATATTCACTGAAAAGTTCAGGATTTTTCTCTTTCCAGTCTTCGAAAGTACGCAACCAATGTTGATACTTCTGATCATTCACTTCGTGAACAGCCTCAAAGAAGGGCTGCACTGAGGGTTGAATCACAAAACTCTCTTCGGGGTTCAAACCGAGATTTTTCTTGGTGAGCTTGATTTCTTCTTCACCCAGAGGAGAGCCATGCACAGAAGATGTTCCGGCCTTATTGACACTACCTTTACCGATCGTAGTTTTGCAAATAATCAACTTGGGACAACCTGAATTAATCCCGGTCCAATCCAGAGCTTCACTGACTTCTTCCAGAGAGTGACCATCTACAGCCATCACTTCAAAACCATAGGCTTCAAAGCGCTTCCAGACATCCTCACTGAAACATTCTTCAAGGGGACCATCCAGACAAATATCATTGGCATCGTAAAGAACAACAAGATTGTCCAGCCCGTTGTGCCCAGCAAAAGAGCAGGCCTCATGGGCGATTCCTTCCATGACACAACCATCGCCGGCAAGAGCGTAGACTTTATAATCAAAAATTGTATGATCCTCGGTATTGAACCGACTCGCCAGAATCTTTCCGGCAAGTGCCATCCCAACGCTGGCGGCAAGACCCTGCCCAAGAGGACCTGTAGTCATTTCCACCCCGGGTGTCTCATAGACTTCGGGATGACCGGGAGTCTTGGAGTGCAGTTGACGGAAATTCTGGATTTCTTCCATGGAAAGTCCACAACCACTCAAATGCAAAAGTGAGTACAAAAGCATGGAACCATGTCCTGCAGACAGAACAAATCTGTCCCGGTTTGCCCAATCCAGATGCTTGGGGTGAAATTTCAATTTGGACCCGTACAAGGCAGCACCAATCTCGGCACAACCCATTGGTAAACCCGGATGTCCTGAATTCGCTTTTTGTATTGCATCCATGGACAGTGAGCGAATACTCAGTGCCACATCCTCCAGACATTTCTTCAGTGTCGGTTCCATCTAGCCTCCCGGGTTAAAATTGCTCTTGAAAATCGCTGTCATTCTATCGACTTTACCGGTGCTCGTCTATTCCTATCTGGTTTGCCGCAATTGAGATATACTATAGCCATGAAGGAAACTAGCTGCAGCTATCAATATCAGGACTGGCAATGCCCAATGACAAGCGATTCAGGATCAACATTGTGTCCTTTTCATCAGGCAGTGTTTTCCAAAAATGAAGTCGACCTGACTCCTTTGCTTCAAAATACCGTATTCACTCGTAAACCCCTTTCCCAAGAATGGTATGGCCTTCAACTTCAGAACATCCAAAGCAAGGAAAGAAAGTTCTGCAAAGACCAGCAGTTTCTACACTCATCATTGATTGAAAGTGAGATGCATCGGCTTTTTTTTGAAAAGGTCGACCTTGTTCGCTCAACCTTGGAGAACTACAAACTCCTGGATAGTGTTTTTGAAGAATGTCTTATGCAACACTGCAATCTTTATGAAGTGTCTTTTCAAAATCTGGACATCCTGCGTTGTGCCATCGAGTCTAGTGAAATCAAGTCCAGGGTCGACTTCGTTAATCTGGATTTCAAAAACTGCAGTTTCTCCGGGAATAGACTGGATCTGGCATTTGTAAACTGTAGTTTTGAGGAATGTCTGTTTCAGGACAACGAACTGGAAAGACTGGTGTTTGAGAATTGTGATCTGGTTGCTTGCGAGTTTCAATCAAACAGCGGGCACCTTCAGTTGGTTCGCTGCAAACTGGAAGAAACCAGTGTACCTGTTAATACTGAAGAGCTTGAAGTCCTCGAGATCGCAACAGTTTAGGCTCAACGAAAGTCGGGACCTTCTGCCCTTTCTTTAGGACATGGTAATCGCACCTTTTGACCCCGCCGGAGAAAACTATCGTCAGGCTCTACTAGACCAATTGGTTATGGCGACCATCTAGCCGTGCTAATTATTACGAACGTCTAGCAAGGTCTTAAAAAACTTGAAGACAGGAAATAGACCTACATCTCGTAAAATTCAGGAACTGATCATCAAGGTCATCCAGTCCTGAAGATGGGGGCGATTACCCTTCCAGCTTTTGGATGCAACGCTCAAGATTTCTTTGAACACCGGGGGCCTTGGGATTTAACTCCAGAGTCTTTTTGTAGTACTTCATGGCATGAACCCATTGCCGCTTCTGATAATACAAATTTCCCAACTCCAGAAAAGCCCAGCTGTTTCTGCTGTTCATTTCCACAGACTTTTTGAAACCTTCCAGTGCCTGGGTTCCCCGACCCATTCTACGAAGAAGTACAGCCCGATCATAGTGAAGCCAACTGTTTCCACCACCGAGAGCAACAGCCTTATCAAAAGCTTCCAATCCCTCTTCATATCTCTTCAATTTCACCAGCACATTCGCTCTGTCATAATGAGCATCCCGAAACTCTGGCTTCAAACTCAGGGCTTGATCAAAATAAAGAAGCGCTTCTGAGTAATTTTTGAGTTTGTACAGACTGTGGGCCTTCTGATAGACCAGTTGGTCCGTAGGAGCATTTTGCTGCAGAAAAGCATCTACATTGGAGATGACTTCCTTGTACTTTTTTGCCCGAAACAAATCGTGGATGGTTTGTTTCCATAAATGAGGACTCTCCATGGATTCCGTTTGAGCTGCTTGCTGATCCACGGGGGCTGGCGGGGTGGTGAGCTCCTTCTTGACTCCATCTACGAGATTTCCCTCTTCATCTCTCATCCCGTCAAAGTAGAACGGTGATTTTCCCGGCTTGGTCTCCACCGGGACATAACTACTTTTTTGAGTCGTCACTACTGAGTCGCTGTCGAGACGCAACCAGGCAGGCGGTTCAGTTTGCACTGCGTGACTTACAGTAGTAAGAATGAAAAAAGTCGCTTTCAGCATATCAGCCCTCGCTTGATGAGTTCCGAAAAAGTTCAATACTTTGCCCCCTGAAACAGGAACAACCCGGCATAGTACTGAAAAGCGATTGAGTGCGCAAGAAAAAGTAAATTATTGGTTCCATCTATTGACCAAATTCCCGGTTTCATTTATACCCAAAGAAGAATGACCGAAAGCGATAGGGCGGGCTTTCAACAGAAGCCCTTAACAGTCAAGGCGGGTGAGGCACAGCGTTGCCCGAGAGGAGATGGGGATGACAGTTACCTACGAAATCGAAATCGACAGTGATCTTTGGACTTCTTACGAACTGCTCTGTGAGTCAGCAGATCAAGACGCAATGCTTGAATTAGCCCAATGTCTTGAAGAGTATATCGTCAGCATTCAGGAAGAAAACGAAGATCTGTAAGCCAATCAGAACCCTGTTCACTGAGTGGGGCTGGTACGTTCATCTCGAAAACAGATATTTTAAAGGGCTATTTAGCCCCGGGTTTGAGCTATCACCGACCCGGCGAAACTGCAGCGGAGCAGTTTTTTCAGGCCGCGCTTGAACTGAATTTCCACTCTGAAGATCTGCAAGATTGACATCTAAAGAGAGCTAACCCTCCAAAATGTTGCTCCATTGACGTTAGAAGGGAACTGCCTGTCCAGAAATCTACTGAATTGACGTCAAAAGGCAACTGACCCAAAAATCTACTGAATTGACCTCAAAAGAGAAATTACTCTCCTGGAATCTACCGAATTGACGTCAAAAGGGAACTACCCCTTCTTGCTCACGCAGCGAATTCCAGTGTTTCCGTAGATTGTATCCCGATCTCCATAACCGGAATGGTCCAGCCTTAGCTTGTTCGCGGGATCAAGAAAAGAGCCACCTTTGCGAACCTTGTACTGACCTTTTTTTACAAAAAATCCGACTTCCTCGCCCTCATAGTCATCCTGAACCCACTGGGAAACATTTCCTACAAGATCATAGACTCCGTATGTGGACTTATTGTCAGGAAATTGACCTACTTCCACCAATCCAATCCCCGACTCTTTAGAATTCGCCTTTCCTGGCTCAAACTCGTCTCCCCAGGGGTAAGCCTTTTGCGGAGCTCCGGCAGCAGCCTCCCACTCCTTTGCTGAAGGTAAGGCCTTCCCTTCCCAGTCGCAAAATGCCTGAGCATCATTCCAGCTCACATAGGTGACCGGCTTATGCCCTTTCTCATCCGTTGACTTGTAGCTCTTCCCTTCCCAATGAAAGGGCGCTTTATGCCCGGTATCTTTCATAAATTGAGAATACTCCAGATTGGTTACCGGAAACTTGTCCATATAAAATGCTGGAAGCTCGCTGTCCGTAGAGACATGAACCATTGCATTGAGCTCTACCTCGTTGATCAATATTTTACTCAAGCTGGGTACAATCTGAGAGCTTTTCTCTTGCGAGCGCTGCTCCACACGAACAGTCTTCAAATCCACCTGATCACTCATTCTTCCCAGATTCGAGCTATCCAGTCTCTCATCCAAACTGACTCCAAGACTGATATCCTCATCTCTTACTTGAGAACTTTCCTCTTGTTGAACAGGCTTCGTTTCAACAACCTGATTCTTTGCCAGAAGCTGCTGGGTACCTTTATTGACCACTAAGGCCTGTGAGGGGTCCTCACCCTGATTGGACATCAAACCAACCGTCAAAAGAGCAGTTGCCGCGAGTGCGGTAGCCTGCACCGCTGGTTTTGCAAGCAACATTCGGATCTGATCTGAAACTCCGTACACAGGAAGAGTTATATCCAGTTCAAGACTGTCTTCCATCTCCAGCTTTTCCTGAAACTTCTTCCAGGAGTCTCCTGGTGGCTCTACTTGCGAGAAACTCTCGGCACGAGCCAGCTGATCCTCGAAATTGTTGATTTCGGCATAAAAAGCCAGGGCTTCTTCGTCTTCCTGGATAAGCTCCTGGTAACGATCCATCAGATTTTTTGGTAACTCACCATCCAGGTATGCGTAAATGTCTTCCTTGAATGCTTCAAGTTCTTCGCGGGCCATGCAGCTCTCCTCGTTTTCACCAAATGTACCTTTTGGTTCACTATTTGGTATCTGGGGATTCTACGAAGTTATCCGGTTCGAAAATTTTTTCAAACTTTTTCTTAAAATTTTGCCTCGCGCGAAACAAACGACCTTTGATCACTGTGACGCTCTCTCCGATAATATCAGAAATTTCCTGGTAGGAATGCCCCAAAACTGGCCCTAGAAGCATGACTTCCTTTTGATCCCTGGGAAGCTCATTGATCGCCCGATTCACATAATGGGAGTACTCTTTTCGCAGGAGAAAGTCCGTTGGCTGATTGCCGTTGTTCTGACCTGGGTCATACTCTCCAACTTGTTCCATATCATCCACATTATTGGTTCTTAATCTGGCCTGTTTCTTAATTGCTATGGAGCAAGTGTTGAAGGTGACCCGGTAGAGCCATGTATAAAAACTGGATTTGAACTGAAATCGTGGAAGGCTTTTGTAAACCTGAAGAAAGGTCTCCTGTGCAGTCTCTTCTGCCAGATTACTGTCCATATTGCAAAATCGCAGACACAGATTGTAAACCTTCTTGTAATGTCTCTCAAAGAGAGTTTCGAATACCTCGGTTCGACCGGAGATAAACTCCTCAACCAAGACTTCGTCAGATTTTTTCTGTGCCATTTTTCCTCGCTGGCCTGACTCCGAATAGTATAGATTTTCGTAAGCTCTCGCACCATGCAGATGGTTGCAAGGAACAGGCCAAATTCTGAATGTACTTTCAGGGGAAGGATATCACAGATTGAAACCCTTCTCACTCAATGTAATAAAGAGTCAAGGCCTTTAAATGCTGAGTGCCAGTTTCGAGCTTCAATGCCTGTTATTAGAGACCCTCCGGGTTTTGCAGTAACCTGCAATTTTTAGCGACTCCAGGCCAATTGCCCAATCCTTGGGCCTCAACATCAATAACTTCAATTGTTCTCGACTCCAAATTCCATACATTTTGTCACATGGTTCTGAAGTATCTGACGACAGTTCAACCTACAGGGCTTGAAAGCCCTGGGAAAGAGTGGATCAAAGGGTTTTTGTTTAGTTTGGAATTCTAGTCTTCAGAATCTTCTTCATCGGCAACATCATAGCCAAACTGATGCAACCTCTCACTGACCACTTCCTGAATCACCTGGTCGTATTTCTCCAGGATTTCTTCTTCCGCGACAATATTCTTGTCATAGAGAACCTGAAGCAGAGTTCGGAAATTGACCTCGTTGGTAAACACCTGACGAATATTCGTCTCCATGTCATTGATAACCCTCTCCACAAGGTCCAATTCCTCTTCAATCTCTTCAAGTTCTTTTTCCTTCTTCTTTTGAGAGAAGAGCGCGATCTTGTTCTTGTTATCCTCGTCCATGATTCCTACTTTCCTAACTGATTGATCCAGGTACGAAAAAACTCCTTACTTCCATTCTTTCGGATTCCATTCTCGTCAGTTAACTGGAAATCGATCTCCTGGTCCCTTCCATTATTTCCTTTTTTCCAATGGTAACCAAAACCTGTCGTTTCCAGCACGAATTTGCCTGGAGAGAAGTAATTGGCACTTCCATAGCCTCTCAAATTTTCACTGCGAACTTCAAGTTCAAGATTGCGAAAATTTGCATCCTTGGTCGGATTTGGGGTACTGAACTTAATCTTCACATCATTTTTCAAATTTCTGGCGATCAGTGTATACAAGTCCTCAAGCTGACTGATTGTAGGAGCATAGTAGAAACTTCCCTTGGAGAGTCTTGCAAAGTCCTTGAGTTCCTGGCGATTGATCCTGCGTCCCAAACCAATGGTGTAAATTGGCAATTCCTTACGCACTGCGTGAGTCAAAGACTCGATAGCTGATTTTCTTGAAATTGGCCCTGTGTTTTCCCGATTTTGATCAACTCCGTCAGAAAGAACAACGATCGCACTTTTCTTCTTTCCTGAAAGAAGATCAGCTCCCTTAAAGATTCCATCATACAAGGCGGTAGCTCCAAAACCCTGCAAGCGATCCAGTGATTTCTTCAAACTTCTCTTGTCAGTGGATTGAGGATGAAGAACACGAACCGAGTCTGAAAAGGAGACTATGGATGCAGAATCTCTCTCGGAGAGCATATCCAGGAACTTCTTGACCGCTGAAATCAATGGCTCCAGCATGTAGTGCATTGATCCTGAATCATCAATGACCAAGGTCAATTCCACTGGATCAGTGGCAACTTCCATGTAATAGTTCTCTATTTTTTTGCCGTTTTCGAAAAAATAGATATTGTCTCTCTGGAGTCTGTCCAGTGCTTGCCCACTGCCGTCATAAACGCTGAAGTTCACGCCGACTTCGGGAAATGACTTTGCCTCCACACTGTGAATCTGAACCCGAAGACCACTCCCATACGACAGGGAGTGTACACAGAAGCAAAGGGTGACAAAAAAGAGCTTGATCATGGCTCTATTCTACCTTTTTTTCAGGGGAATGAAAGTCAGAAGAATTTTCAAGAAATCGACCGGTAAGCTCTAAAAAATCTTCCACGCTTAACTCCTGGGCTCGTGAATTGGGACTTTTGCCCATATCTTCAAGACACTCTTCCCATAAAAAACCCGAATGCACATTCTTCAATAACTTCGCCATTTTCTTGCGACGCTGAGAAAAGGCAATTTTTGCCAGTTTAAGTAAAGTCTCGCGAACTTCAAGGGCAGGAACTTGTTGTCTCTTTTTCAAATGCAAAAAGACAGAGTCCACCTTTGGAGCCGGCTGAAAACAACCTCGCTTGACATCAAAGCACTTTCTCGCCTCGCAATGCAGTTGCACGAAAAGACTCAAGCGACCATAAGTTTTTGAGCCATGAGCTGAAACAATGCGATCACCCACTTCCTTTTGAACCATCAAATAGAAGTCATCAAATCCTTTATAGTTTTGTAAAACATGCTCAAGTATCGGGCTGGTAATGTAGTAAGGAAGATTGCCAAGAATACTGTAAGCCCCGGGAAGTTCCAGATCTTGCTCACTCAAGTCCAGAATAGATTGATGAAACAGACGACCTTCCTCCATAGATTCAAAAATACTCTCCAGAGGACCGATCAGGCGATCATCAAGCTCTACTCCGGTGAGTGACTTTCCCATTTGTGCGAAGTGTTTTGTAATCTCACCGGTCCCACAACCGATCTCCAGCCAGTGATTCTGACTGGATCTTTGAATACACTCCCGAATCTTTTTATGACAAGCCGGGTCATGCAGAAAGTTCTGTCCCAAGGATTTTCGGGCTTCTACAAAGCGCCCCATTTCAGGGTTCCTCCCGTTCCTGGGTTTCTACCTTGGAATGCCAGTAAGGATCTGTTAGATAGCTTGAGAGCCTTCTGGCCCCGACTGTATGGTACACAGTAATCAAACCTTCTCTGTTCTCGTCCCGTCGCACCTGAAATTTCACCCTCAAAAAAGGCTGACCTCCCAGGATAATCTGACGAAAACCTACAGACTCAAACAACTGGGTATTAATATATCCACCACGATTTTTGTAGTGCGAAGTCAGACGCTTTTCCTTTGGGTTAAACTCGTAGCTCACTTCAAATGTTCTGGGAGTCGTCGGCTCAGGAGCATTCCCGATCTGTTCCATACTTAAGGCATACTTTCGAAACTTGAGTACAGAAGAATAATCATCACCAACTTTGGGCTCAATGATTGCCGTCGCTTCCCGAAAATCATCCTTCAGAATTTCAGTGACCATGCGAAGTCGGTGAAAAGCCTTGAGTTTTGCGCCACCACTGGTTGCCTGACGAGCACTGGAAGAAAAGAAAAAGTAAAGCCCTGCGAGAACAATTACGCCGATGAGTGCCGCAATCAGAATTTCGATCAGAGTAAAGGCTGAGTGACGCCTCGGTATTTTAGTATTCGTAGTCCTCATTGGGATACAAAGCCTTCTCCACATCATTTACATAGGATTTTACGCCTTGCATCATTACCTGTGACACGTGCGCATAGCGCTTGATGTGCTTTGGATTGAAATCATCAACCACACCCATCATGTCATGAAAGAGCATCAATTGACCATCACAAGACCGACCCGCACCGATACCAATAGTTGGAATACGCAATCGCCTGGTAATTTCGCGACTCAAAGTTGCAGGAAGCGTTCTGAGCACAATGGCAAAGCAACCTGCCTTCTCCAGTTTGATTGCTGCGTTGAGGATTTCTTCATATTGTGGCTTGGGTTTGCTCGCTGCACTGGAATATGGTCCCAGTGTAGAAATGAGATTCACATCCATCCCGATCAGACCCACGACTGGTATCCCTGATTCCACGACGGCATGAACACTGTTACCAACACTGCGCCCTTCCATCAGCACCGCATCTGCGCCACCTTCCTCGGTGAGTACCCGGGCATTTTCAACAGCTTGCTCGTCTGTTTCATAACTCCCAAAGGGCATATCAGCAACAACCATGGCTCTTCGAACACCTTTGGATACAATGCGGGTGTGGTACATCATCTCGGTAATCGTTACTGAGCGATTGTCTTCCCCACCCTGAATCAGACGACCCAGACTATCTCCAACCAGAATGCAATCAATTCCGTTTTCATCACAGACTACCGCCGAATGGTGATCGTAAGCTGTAATCATTGTGATTTTGCTCTTCTTTTCCTGCTTTCTTGAAAAATGGTCTACGCCTATCTTTTGCATGTGTTATTGTCCTTTGGTCATTCTGGCACAATTGAAGTTTTTCGGGTGCTGGCAAAATAGGCTGAAATGTTATAGATTTCGTCGTCTCATTTCAAGGAAAACTATGCTCAATCAAAGGGTTTGATTAAAGAATGAACACAAAAACAATAATCATTGCAACCATCTTCGTACTTTCTCATCTCCTCTTTACAGAACTGCTCTTTGCAGCTGATTCAGTCAAAAGAGAGAGCAAGTCTTCCCAGAAATCGCAAAAGCTGATTCTGCAAAATCCTTTCCTTCAGGAGCTTCAACCTGAGTTGATCGAGAGCTTAACGAAACAATATGAGCATCTCGGGGAAGGCTTTCGAGAGGATTTGTACGTGCGTTATTTCTTGCAGGGAGTCTCAAACGCCAACACTCATACAGAGCAACTCAAACGAGCTCAATGGATATTTAGTAAGCTGGGAAAAGATGGATTCTCAAGGAGCTTTTTTGTCTTCTTCAAGTTCTACTTAAATCTTATTCAAGGGGAGAAGATATCTGCATTTTCTCTGGGGCAGCAAATTTTTCAAAGTGGATTTTTGAACAGACTAACCCCACCAGATCTTGAAAAGTTCAGCTATGAATTCAATCGCATAGGCTCTGAAGCAAGATTTCAAATCCCGCCTGACTTACGATTCAGCCTGGATTCCTGGGGACTTCCCACCAGAAAAGACCTTGAACAGGCCGCAGCTCAATTTCTTGCACTTCGCTACTTTCGAGATCAAATGAACAGGCATGACAATGCGATCAAGAACTCTTTTTATCGTCATTTGTACAAGAGCTTTTTTCACAGTTCCAACATCAATATTGGCTTAAGCTCAGAGGATAAACAACCAACGATTGACCAGAGTTTTTCCAAGAACTATCGCAATCGAAGAAGAGCCCGGGCTGAAACTCAAAATTCCCATCGAAACCCTTTTCTCTCGCTTGCACTTGTATCCACCAAAGCAGCCTTTCGAGATGCTCTGGGCAATTTTCAAAAATTCCTCGCTTTGAAGCAGGAAGCTTATCTTTGGGAGCTCGACGAGGATACGAAAACTCAGCATGAAACTTTGGAGAAAATCCTCGAGATTCATCCCACCAGTGCAACTCATCTCAAACTTGCTGAATACTATCGAAATGAAAGAGACTGGACAAAGATGAACTTCCACAACAACCAAGCTCTTAATCTTTCACCAAATGCAATCACCGTTGAAGCACCTCTCCCTGAAATTACCAAGCTTAATCGACCAATCCTGTCCAACACGGTTCTCTCGGAAATTGAAGAGAGTTTTCAGTCTTCTCCTGAAGATTTGCGTGTACTCCTGAAAAGAAGAAAGTGGCTGAAAAAACATCCCAGTTTTTTGAACTATATTCACCTACACCTGGAATCCAAACTCAAGAAAGAGCAACTTCAGGGTCGTATTGAGTATTCTCTCGTTTTACTTAACGAACTGGGGGAAACCCAGCAAAATTACATTACAGCGAAGCTTTTGGTTTTTATGCAGTTGGCCAAACTCTGGAATCTTGAGGAGTCTCTTGTGGATCAATGGCGTAGCCGGATTCGTGAGTATATTCATGATCCCAGTTTGCTGGAATTGCTTTAGTCACTATACCGATCACATTTCAGTGATTTAATATTTTGCAAGACAAGTTTTCATCCAACAAATTGTCTTTTCCTGACTACTTTGGGTTGCATTTCGGACGCCTTGTAGAAGATACCCCTGCTGCACAGCGGGAATGCGCTGAAAGCTTGCCTTTTACGTCGCAGAATTGCGCTAAATGTAAAATGGTGTCTGCATCCTTTCGAAATGTTAATTTGAGTCGCTGATTCAAATCCTCATGGTTCTACATTTATTATATCTCCATCCATTTTGAGGTGTACTACTTAACCCCTCTGGATCAAACTCTGTAAGAATTTTTCTCCTGTCTACCATCCGAATGCATTGCAATTTCCAGGAACCAGGAGGATCTGAATCTAGCCTTCAGTGTACGTGATGGAACAGCTTTAGTCTTGGCCCTCTTGGCTTTGCTCTTGCGATTTTTTCTTATGTGAAAGTATTGGTAATTTTCTTTTGTGCTCTGTTTCTGAGCGGGTTTTGGTCTGTCTTTGCAGGCAATCTTCCCCTGAGTGGTGGGGTGATTCACTTCCAGGGTTTGCTCACAGATGAAAAAGGTGTCCCCATAGGTACAGATTCTCCGGAAGATGTTTACATGCGATTCAGCATTGTTTCCGAGGACGCCGGCTTTGAGCCGTGGAGCAGTATTCCCCGCAGAGTTCAGGTTGTGGACGGATTCTTTGCCGTACGTCTTGGACGCTTTGACCCCTCCGAGCGAGCTTTGGATGAATCCATCTTTACCGGGAACGACGGAGAAGGACGACGACGCTTTTTGCAAATGGAGATTTGTACCCTCGCTGTGCAGGCCAACTGTGTAAACTACAACAGCAACGCCTACTCAGGTTTCTTTCGCAAGGACCTCAATGAAGACCTAGGTCAGGGAGACGCAGCCAGCGCCATTCCGGTTCCCGGGGTGCCCTTCATTGTCAGTGCTGTTCGTGTGGTTGGTGATGACATCAAGGAAGGAACCCTTCGCATCTCAAGAGACCCGGATGCTGACGGGGTGGTTCTTAATGATTTAGCTATTGAAGCCTCCGGTGCTGTGGATGGGATGCGCATCATCCAAAACCAGAACCTCGGACTGATAATTCGCCAGACAGATGAAGACCAGCAACAGGAAGCCTTTGTGGTTCCCAACAACAACGGTCAAATCGAAGGTTCGGTCTACCTCAAGGGATCCAACTCCAACATCCGCATCACCGGATCACTCATCAACACCTACAGAGAGGAAAACCAGCTCGGATCCCTTCCCGGAATCGAAGAAGAAACCACCACCCGCTACGGAAAACTCGTCATCACAGATCGCGACCCTGTCTCCGGTTACGCTGTTCAGGCGGGACCCATTTTCTCTCCCGAGTACAAAAACCTCACCGCCAATCCGGAAACAGGATTTACAGCCAGTATCACCAAGAAGTCCCGACTGCACAAACTCCATATCGTGGATGTAAACGAGCAAAGAGATACCATGGAAGTCACTGTGGATGCCAAGGGAGCCAACGTAGTTCAATTCACCGAAGACTCGGTTTTGCAGCTCTCAGATCAGTCTCGTCTGACCATGCGTGGAACCGCCGGCAGAGAGCTTGTTCAGGAAGAAAGAAGCATTGGTCTTGAAGCCCTTGGATTTATTGACATCGACCAGGCCCGCGGACAACTCAACGGACAATACACCGCCACCGAATCCTTCCTCTATCAGGTCATCCCCCACGGAACTTCTGTTTTCAATACACTACAGTTTCGCGATTCACTGGTACTCAGTGCCAATCGCCTCAAAGGGCTCATTGGTACTTTTGATGAGGGAACCGATGACTTCAGAGCTCTTAATAATGTATATCGTGACCCCATCACAGGACAGCAGCTTCACAAACACGACCTTCGTGTGGGTGCTGACCCTCTTAGACTCATCGAAAAACTAAACTCCCTAGATGGAGAAACCCTCACACAAAGGATTCGCAAGGACAGAGTCGACCCGCAACTTGCCTACATCTACGACAACAATCACGGACTCACCGCAGAGCGCCCCTTCTTCACAAACATCAACTACTTCACTCACATTGAGCAGTACGACCCCCTCGCTCCACTCACCAGCCCCTCTGTCATCACCAACGATCGCCTTGTGGCAAGATCTGATTTGGACGGCAACGGAGTCTATTTAGGAGGGAATCTGCAGGCGGGAATCAAAAGCATTGAGCTTGGAAGTACCTATGCCGGCATGACTGACTTTCACTTCGTCAACTGTGCCTCCCCTCTCAATTGTGTGGCTGAGCTTGACAAGGAATTTGACACCATCGCCTATCTGGATTTGCGTGGAGGTCAGCTCTCCCTGCAGCGCTCTCTTGTCTTAACCACCATCGCCGAGGTCAATAACTCGGGACAAATCTATGGAGATCTCATCCTGCAGGGTGATTATGAAAATGGTGGCGATAACTTTACTGAGCTTGAACTTTTCACCAATCCAGTCATTCAAGCCATTGCACCCAACTACATCCCCATCATCCACGATGTGGTGGGAACCACTTTTGTGAAAAAGAAGATGCAACTCTCCCAGGCTCCTGTGGTCAACACTTCCTTTCGAATCAGCGGAGTCAGCTTTGCAGAAGATCTTCTTGATGAAGGCGACAACACCTCCTTGCATCATGTGGACCCTGACCAGGGAAGCTATATCAATGCCCTTCGCATGGCCCCCGGCGCAACTGGTGGAGGAGAGCTTACTGTGGAAGATGATGTCTTCGCCAACTCCATTGCCTCTGTAAGAAAAGTGGTTGTGGGAGGCTCCATGAGAATCAGCCAAACCCTCTCTTCCAATCGCTTCATTGATTTTCCCGATGCCAACTACCGACTCGACCCCTACCCGGACACAAACATAGGCTCCACAGCATCCAAACTCAACAATCTCACTCTTCTTGGAAATCTCACTGTTTTACAAGACACCACCGTAGGAAACAGCTTTGTCTCCACCAGTGATTTTGAATCCGCTCTGGACTTGACTCTCACCAACGGATCTTTTGTCTCTCGAGAGAGCATTCGCCTCTCCACACTTGAGGATTTACAAAATCCAAACTACGACATCATTTTAAATCAAAGAGCGAATCTTCATCGTCTCCAGCTGCGCGGTAACGTTTTTGGACGAAATATTACCTCAAGCTCCAATTCCACCACTCTCTCAGTTGCCGGAAATGTCGACTCCCAGGCTCTTAGCGTTGTGGGAAGCTCTGTTTTTGTAAAGCGCTTTTTAGATCGTGATGACTTAAGCTACAGTGTAGACCCCGAGAGTCAAAGCACCCTCTCGGTTTTGCTAACCACCAACTTTTATGGCTACTACGGATTTGTTCGCACCAGCGCCAACTTCTCTTCCCCCACTTCTGTTTCCTCCCAGTTCAGTGTCGCTCGCACCCTCACCGTCTCCGGCTTTGCCGACATCTTCTCCAAAATCTATATCCGTAACGGAGCCAATACCAACTTTGAATTGAACCGGGAAGGTGACATTGTTTCTGCAAGAAGCCTGACTCTCTCTTCCGGCTACTCCCTGATAGCCTCGGACAGTCTCGCCACCATCTCACAAGGACTTGTACAAAACTCCAATGACGGAAGTAATATCCTCTCCAATACCACCGCTCGAGCCAATGTCTTTTTAATGTCCTCTTCTCTTGAGGTGAGTAACAAAGCCTTTTTTCTCACCTCGGATGGTCATTTAAGCTCAGTGGGTGAATTAAGCCTGCAAACCGCTGTGCGAGCAGGAATGAACTCTTTAAAGTCAACCATTCGACTCAGCTCAACATCTGCAATCTTTGAGGGAGCTGCCACCACCTTTGTGCTTCAAAACCAAAACCCTTCCCTGCAAACACCACTCAATATCCGGGTCAAAACCGCAAGCATCAAAGAGACTGTTTACGGAAGCAATCTGCTGCAAACACCCCTTTTAAGAACTCATGATGGAAACTTTCAAATCGACCCCACATCCATCACCCGACTCTATGCAGTTTCCATGATTCAAAAGGGAGGCTCCATTGGTGGAGGACTCTCTCTTTCTTCTCCCCTGCATTTAAGCTCCTTTCAGGACGCAGATCTCACCACCCTCTCTCTTGATGCCAGTGGACTCACCACTCTCACCCGACTCTCGGCACGCTCTTCCTATTTTCTTTCCGGGATTCAAATCACTGCCAAAGAGGACAAAAGCGTTCTTCTCATTCGACCCAATGCCACCACCACAGCAACAGCAGATCTCATTGCTCTTGAGAACGGACTCTTTCATTTAAGTGAAACAGGCCTCTTGCAAAGTTCTGGTAATGTAAACCTCTCTGGAAACTTCCTGATTGAGGGAAGTCGGGGACTTGTATTTACTTCCTCCACCAACTCAGTTCCTGAAATAGATCTCACCTCCGAGGTGCTTTACCTTCTCGTGGGTAAAAACCTGCAAATCGCAGACAGCTTACATCAGCACTCCGTCATTAACGGTCACCCCCTCACAGACATGGTGCGTCGTGACATTGACAATATCCTCACCCAGACCAACACCTTCACAAGCTCGGGCTACAACCTCATCCTCCAGCCCATCACAAGCAGCTTGCAGCCTTTGTTTGTTCAGCTTGACCCCTCCAACAGTCGCACCATTGTTTTAAGCTCTGATGGTTCGCTTCGTGCTCGCGTCTTTCAGGGAGACGGGCGTTTTTTAAACTCTGTTCAAGGAGATGACATCGTCGATGCCTCCCTGAGCTCCCAGGATTTTCAAAGCAATTCTCTAAACTCGAGAGTCATTGCTGACAATATCGTCTCCACAAGTAAAGTCGCCAGAAAAGTGCTTCAATCCAGTCATGTGATTGATGGCAGTATTCAAAGCACTCATCTCATTGACAGAAGCTTCACTTCTCAATATATCCAAAGCCAGACCCTGCAAAATGAAGACTTTGCAAGCTCTGCTGTCAGAAGAGAGCACATCGGCAGAAAATCCATCACAGAGCAAAAGATTGCCAATCGCTCTTTGGGAGAGGAAGTCTTCGAATCTCAATCCATTGTGCAAAACCAGCTCATCGCAGACTCCATTCGAGCCCAGCACTTTGAAACAGACCAGGTGCGTCTTTACCATCTAAGCGCCAACTCCATTGAGACTTCCAAGATACTCTCTAAGTCCATCTTCGAGCAGGATTTGAAAAACGCTTCTGTTGGGGTCACTGAGATTAACAGCTTGCAAATCGACTCGCGCGTTATTCAAGACCTTGCCATCTCCATGGCCAAGATTGTCACCTCCGCTATTGACTCTTCCAAGATTGTCTCACGCTCACTCATTCACCAGGACTTCAAGACAGCTTCCATCACTCTTGATAAAGTCACACCACTCTCCATCACATCCCGGGAAATCCTGGATTACACTCTAACCAACGCTGACTTTCGTGACCTCTCCATCACCAGAGCCAAACTCGCAACAGACAGTATTCGCACCATGCACATGCAAACAAGCTCGATTCAATCCAATCAGCTCGCAGCCTCTCAAGTCATTACAAGAAATATTGTTTTAAAGACCATTACAAGCTCAGAAATTCTCAATGAAAGTATCCTTAACCAGGACGTTCTCTCAGATACTCTCAATCCATCCAACTTTGCAGTGAATTCCATTCAAAGCAATCATATTCGCACCAGAGCCATCACTCGAATCAAAATCGCCACCAGTGGAATCGGTTTCTCGCGCTTTCAGCCCTTTGCCTTTATTGAAAGTAATATCAGCGCAAGTTCTGTCACCAATGGAAATCTCATGCAAGATAGTATTCTCACCCGCCATATCATCAACAACAGTCTTTTGCAGGCTGATGTTATGAATGCCAGCATTCAGGGGGAGAAGATAAAGGACTATTCTGTACTCACAGAAAATATCAAAACAAGAACCATCAGCGCTGACAATATTTTAGCTTCGGCAGTGAGAACCCATCACTTTGTTGCAGACAGTCTCGCCTCCATTGACATCGCTACCTCCACTCTCACAACTAATCGTTTTGCAGACAGCTCGGTGCTCTCCATTCACATCGGAACCGGAGAAATTCAAAACCAGCACTTTTACGCCAATGCAGCCGGCGACTTGAAGTTTGCAGCGGACAGTATCGACACTTCCAAAATCATCTCCTACTCCCTGCTTCGCTCCAACTTCGCACTCAATTCGGTTACTGAGGGTAAAATCACCAGTGAGACCCTTCTTGCCAGAAGCTTTAGAACCAGAACATTAAGCTCTGCTGATATTGGATCTGTGCAAATCCTGAGCTCTCATATCAACACCCACGCCCTTACAGAAGAGAAGATTCTCACCTCAACACTCATCTCCAGAAACTTCGGCCCTCAAATCTTCTCAACAGCCAAGATTCAAAACCTCACACTGACCAATTCACTTTTTGCTACTGATTCTGTAAGTAACCAGCACATCGACACCAGTGCCATTGACTCGCGGGTGATTCAAGACGCCTCCATTTTAGGAGTCGATATCGCAAGCTTTCAGATATCCCAGCGACTGATTGCACCCACCACAATCACCTCAGATTCTGTCTTGTTCTTTTCTCTCACCAGCCGGGTTATGGACAGCTCTCAAATCATTGACTCCAAGTTTGCAGCCAACTCCATCAAGACAACCAATATTGTCTCCTTTTCCATCACCGGAGCACTCATTGCCACCAATTCACTGCTGGCCAAGGATATTCTCTCCTACACAATTGAGGCCTCTGATATTGCCACCGCAGCCATTACAGCAAGTAAACTCAAAAGCAATATTGTCAGCTCTACTCACATCATCGATGGATCCATCAATGAGACTCATCTCATCAAAGATTTAGTCATCACCCGACATATCAGAGACCTCTCCATCATCAGCGCAAAGATTGCAACAGAAACGCTACTTAGTGAGAACTTCAATGCAGACACCCTGCTCACTCAAACCATTGGTGATTACCAGATAGAAAACCATCACATCGCAAGAGACCAGATCACTGCTGACAAGATTGATGGGAATTTGCCCGTCTCTCTCTTTCGCTCAAACAGTGTGACTGGAGGAGTCATTCAAGACAGCGCCGTTACTGCCCAAAAGCTGGTCTCAAGAAGTTTTGCCGGATACCTGCTTCAAAACCAGGCGATTACTCAAAGTAAAATCAAAAGCAACACCCTGACCGACTCTCACCTGGAAAACGGGGTCATCACCACAGCCAAGATGAGATCTGGAATTATTACCAATGATCATTTGGTGGACTTCATCATTGAATCTACCCATGTTATCAACGGCTCTCTTCAAACATCGGATGTAAGAACCCGCTCTCTTCCCGGGGATAAGTTTGTCTCCGGTGTGATTCACTCCAAAAACGTCAGTGATGGAAACATTCTCACAGAGCATATCTATGACAGTGTCATTTCAGGAGATCTCTTTGCTGCCGGATCTATTCTGGCTGAAGACATCGGGGTGGGAATTGTCACCAAGGACAAACTCAAAGACCGCTCACTTGAGAAGAGAACTCTTACAAGCTCTGCCATCACAGCATCCAAGTTTGCCAATCACTTCATGCTCGCAAGAAGCAATATCAAAACCGATGCCATCACCTCTTCCATGATTGCAAGCTACAATATCAGGCCCAACCTTGTGCAAAAGAACAGCCTCGATGCCAGCAAAATCGCCTCTGTCGCCGGTATCAACTTCATGGACAGAACCATCCCTGCCAATAAAATCGCAAACAATGCGGTAACAGGTATCAAGATAGTCTCGGATACCTTCTTTGAGCAAAACCTCGGACTTCTTTATGTCAACTCAACCGGGCAAATCAAAAGAACATCACAGCAGACCCCCGGAGTGGATACATGGTCTGTCAATGCAGGGCTGCCTGTGCCTAAGTATATGGCGGTTCAATCAGGCTCTTCCAATCAGTTTGCCTACACTTCCGGAGCGAACCTGTTTACCAGAAACACCAGTGACGGGGCCAGTGAAAGCCTGCTTTTTAACTTTGGTGCCAAATGGGGTTCTCGCTATGGTTTTGGTTTGGTCAACTTCTCCGGGAAACTTTGGCTTTTTGGTGGGACTGATGGAACCAATTACTTTGATGATGTCTGGAGCAGTGATGATGGGTTTTTGTGGGAACAAGAGCAAAGTGCTGCTGCCTTTGGTGAGCGAGCCGGATTTGTCTCACTGGTTTTTGGTGGTCGCATCTATGTAGTCGCCGGGGAGAACTCGGGTGGTGCCAGAAATGATGTTTATAGCAGTAATGATGGTATCAATTGGACCCAAGAGACCGCTGGAGCTGCGTTCTCTAACAGATCTTATGCCAGCGGAACGGTCTTTGATGACGGTACCAACAAGATGTGGCTCTTTGGTGGTCAAAACGGGGGAACTCCCTATGAGGATGTTTATTACTCTACAGACGGCTCCACCTGGACTCAAGTGAACAAAGATCTAAAAATGGAAGTGGATGCAGAAACTGTCCTTTGGATTCAAAGTGATACCACCGATGGAAATACAAGTTTCACTGATTTGAGTGACACACCACACACCGTGAGTCGCACGGGAAACTCCGCTCACGAGACAACAGATGCAAAGCCCGGCTTTGGAACTACTTCTATTTTGATGCCATCTGCAAGCAGCAGTTCTCTCACCGTAGCTGACCATACAGACTTTGATTTCTCCTCAGGAAACTTCACCATGGAAATGTGGGTTAATATTCCAAACACAACTGGAGATAAAGGGCTCATGGGACAGCTTGTTGATACCAGCAATCGCTGGGAATGGGAAATCAAGGGCTCCGATGTTTCCCTGGGGCAAGTCATTGCCGGGACCGATAATAGTCAACTCTTTGGAGCAACACTATCTGCAAACACATGGACTCATCTGGCTCTCACCTACGATGGCACTTACTACGAACTTTTCGTCAACGGGAGCTCTGTAAGCACCCGAGATATTGGGGGAAGTCTGGCAAATATAAGTGCTACTCTGGAAATTGGTCACACCGATGCTTATATCAACGGCTTAATCGATGAAGTCAGAATCACCCGCTCTGTTCTCTACACAGCTAATTTCACACCCCGCTCTCGTCCCTACTACCGTCGTTGGAAACGCTCCTACTCGGCTTCTGCCACCTTCAATGATGGCGGGGGCAATGCCATGTGGCTCATTGCCGGTCTTGATGACACGGCCAACTACACCAATGATGTGTGGAAAACCACTGATGGACAGGACTGGATTCCTGTAGATACTGTACCGACCATCTTCTCTGCCCGCCATGGTCATCAGCTACTGGTACACAACTCAGGCTCCGGGGATGAACTTTATGTGATTGGTGGGGAAGTGAGTGGACCCAACCAGGAAGATGATGTGTGGAAAACCAGCAACGGAACAAACTGGTCCCAGGTAACCGCTGCCAGTGGATGGGCTGGACAAAAGAGCGCGGGTGCTACAGTGTATAACTCGGGTGCTGGAAATCAGATCTGGATTCTTGGTGGGGAAACTTCCGGTGGAGCCAGCCAGCAAATTTACAGCTCCACCAATGCAAGCTCCTGGGGTGCTTACGACAGCGTTGCTGAAATTACAGATCTTGACTGGATTGGCACAAACCAGTTTATCGTCACTGTTCTCACAGACCTTCCCATTCATCGCGTCATTGATTTCAACAGCGCTACCTCCGCTTCCAACCTGTTAAGCCCTATGGGCAGCGAAGTGAAAAAAGTGGAGCGAAAAGACGCCACAAAATATTTGGGAATCGACAGCAATGACAATCTTCTCTTTTCCACCAACGCCAACTTCAATTTCGCTCAAAACATTGGTGAGGGCAGCTATGATTACAAACTGCCAAACTTCTCCCCCTTTGGTGACGCTGTCTTTGCAGTGAAAGAGCTGGGAGTGAACAATGAAGTGCTTGTTCGTATTCCCTGGAATGGAGGGAGCAACTTCGGAACTGAAATCAACCTCACTGAGCAGTTCAGTGAGGAAAACACGACCTATTCAGATCTGAAGATCTCACCGGATGGTACAGAGATCTATTTTCTTGGATCCATTCCTCAAAGTGCCTCCACCTCAATCTTTAAGATCTCTACCTCAGGGTCTGGTCTCACCACCATCGCAGTGAGTAACCCCAGTGGAGGAATCCTGATTCTTGATGGGGAGAAGTACAACCCGTATTTGCCTGACAACACCATTGAAACCAATGTCATCAAGAATCGCTCCATTCCTGTTTCCAAGATTGTCTCCTATACCATCAAGCAAGAAGACTTTGCTTCTGGAGGGATTGATAAGAACTCCTTTGCTCCCGGCTCTTTGGTGAACTCCAACTTTGCCAACGGTTCCGTAACTGCCGCCAAGTGGAGAACCCGTTCCATTGCCAACGTGAAACTTGCCGATGATATTTTCACCTCAAACAAGATCACTAACAGAACTCTTGATAACCGGGTGATGGAAGATGCTGGACTGGGTAGAAGAGCCATCCAGGATGACAGCTTCTCCAATGCCCAGGTGCAAAACCGGGACTTGCAGCGTGAAGTGATTAGAAACGAGGGTTATCAAAGCGCTAAAGTAGGGACTAACCTGACTGATGTTGACATCGCATCCGGCTCCATTCAAGGGGTTCATTTAAGCTCGCTCACCTCTGCTGCCATCGCTGATGATTCCATCAGCTCCCGTAAGTTCACCAGCCGGGTTCTCACTCTAACCCACTTTGGCAAGAACACCCTGGAAGATGATGACATCAATCCAAACAGCGTGGAGGGAAATCGATTCCAGACGAATCAGCTCGAAGCCTATTTGCTTGAGGATGATTCGGTCACCTCAGCCAAGATTGCTTCAGCAACTCTGAAAAGAAACAGCTTTGCAGCCAACTCGGTGGGGGTAAACAATATTGCCGATGAAAACATCCTCTCCACTCATTTAAAATCAGGGATTTTCTCTAGTGCTCAAATGGCCAATGATGCAGTCACCACAAGAACACTTCGTGAATCCTCCATCACTTCAGATCTTCTCGCAGAAGACTCCATTGTTCTTGGTCAGTTCACTGCCGACTCCATTCCTTCACGAGCCTTTGCCTCTCACACCATTCAGAGTGCAAAGCTTCAAGACAGTATCTTTGAGAGTTCTCACTTTGGCTCTGGTTCACTGACCAACTCAGACTGGATTCTTGATGGCACATTGCTTTTTGACCAAATCCCCTTCTCTGCTGTGAATGAAACCAAGCTTGATGGGGCTGTCAGTCTGGATTCGAGCTATTTTGTCTCCGCCTCTTTTGAGGGACAGGGAATCTCCAATCTAACGGCTGTCCATGTAAAAGACGGGGAAGTGGAGCAGGTTCATATTCAAGAAGGTGTACTTACCACCGCAAAAGTGCAAGACAATGCCATCACTGCCACTCAAATCGCAGCGGGGGCTTTGCAGGAGCGTCACTTTGCAGCTGATTCAGTCGACCAGAACTCCTTTGTGGATGGAAAAATTGAATCACAGGACATTGCCAATGACACTCTGCTAAACGCAAAGATAGCAAACACCAGCATTGCCAATGATCGTTTTGCTGACAATCGCATTGAGACTGCCAAGATTACCAATAACTCCCTGCAGGGGGAAGATCTGGCAAACTCAGCTGTAATCAGATCCAAGATTCAAAGCTTCTCACTGCTGGAAGCAGACTTTCAGGATGGTGCGGTCACTGCTGCGAAGATTATCAATGGAAGCCTGACCTCCTCTGTAGTGGATGACGGGTCTTTGACTTCCAGGGTTTTAGCTCTCAATACTTTCACTACTTCTGATTTTGGAAGTCGTGAGGTGACGGCTGGATCTATCAAGCCTGCAAGTATTCTTAGTCAGGATATTGTTCTTGATAGTATTGAGAACAGAGTCATTGGCGATGGACAGGTTACGGAAGCCAAGGTCTTTCACAATGACAACTTTACCAAGTTGCTACTTAGATCTAACAGTACGGATGGGTCCACTCTCATAACAGATGCATCGGAATTCAGGCATACAATTACTACCTTTGGCTCATTGCAACATTCCACCACTCAAAAGAAGTTTTTTGATACGGCTCTTAATTTCAATGGTTCAACAGACTACCTCAGAGTCCCGGATTCTGCCGACTGGACTCCGGGAACTGGAAACTGGAGCCTGGATTTTTGGGTTTATCGTCGAAGCAACGGGAATCAAAACATCTGGTATCAATTCAACGCTGAAGCTGACAAGTTCAGAGTTTATCTGAAAAATGGAGACATTGATGCAGAGTACAAAGTGAACAACAACTCTTTGATTAACTTTACCGGATCAACTCTCATTCCTATGAATGAATGGACGCACGTAGCTTTGGTCAGAAGCGGGACAAACATGCTGCTTTTTCAGGGAGGAATACTCAGAGATACAATTGCGATTTTGGATCCCAACACAGATGGCCGAGACATGTATGACATCGTTGCAGACGTTTACATTGGTGCCAAGTATAATGGAACGAATGAACACTATGATGGTTTTCTAGAAGAGCTTCGCTGGAGTAAGGGTGTCGCCCGCTGGACAGAGAACTTCATTCCACCAGACTACCCTTATCAAAACATCACCGGAGACAAGTTCGCTGCCGGAGCAATCCAGTCCGCCAATCTCGCTGGAAATATCGGATCTGAACAACTCATCGCAGGTAGTGTCGGAGATGACAAGATTTCTGATGGTGTCATCACCGGAGACAAAATCATTGATGGTACTGTAGACGGAGCTGATTTTGCTGATGATGATATTCCAGGTTCTGCCATCAAGCACAAGACTATGGTGGCTGCAAACGTCGCTGCTGATGCAGTTACTGAAGCGAAAGTCTCCAATACCATCGACCTCACAGGAAAAATTAGTGCTACAGCCAATATCGCCACAGCCAAGGTGCAGGATGACCAGCTAGGCGGTGTGCACATGGATGCAGTCCTTGGAAACGGTGACACTCAAAAGATGGCCTCAGGAGCCATTACCTCAGCCAAGCTCAATGCCAGTGTCGCACTGAATTCAAACAAGGTAGTGGATGGTTCAGTTACAGCAGCCAAAATTGATACAGGCACCCTCGATACCTTTGATGCCAACACCCTCACAGCCGCAGACTTCAACAGTGCCTCCACTCCTGACAGTAACAAATTTGCCAATGACTCCATTACCGGAAACAAGGTTTTGAGTGGCACCATTACAGCAGTAGACATTTTAGGCACCAGTGATATCACTGGAAGTGCTGTAATTCAGGGAACGCTCACCGATGCTGATTTTGGAACTCAGCTTTTGGGAGTGAATGATATCAAGGATGGGACCATTAGCTCCCTGCAGATCTCAAACACCGGCTTTCTCTCCACAAACCAGTTTCCTGCAACAGGCTTTAGTGCCAGTAAACTCGAAGCCATCAGCTCGGACCAGATTGCTGATGGGATCTTTACGGCCTCTCATTTTGCCTCCAATTTCTTCTTGAGCAAGCACCTGGGCGATCTGACGGCTGTGAAATTCCAGGCCAACAGTTTTAATTCTTCCAAGATTCAGGACCTGTCTCTTGTGGAAAGCGCTTTTGATGCCAATGTCTTTGATACTGACCAGCTGGCAAACAGTGCGGTTGGAAATACAAAGTTGGCGGATGGGTCCATTGAAGAAGACAATGTGAGAAACGGCGCCATCACTACAGCGAAATTCCAGAACACATCTCTTGCACCTGCTGATATCAATGATGCGTCCAACAACTTCAATGGGAATACCAATACATCTCATCAGCATTCGCCTTTTACTTTTACTAGAGCCAATCCTGCAAGTGGCTATACCTTTTTGGATACTGATAATGGAAGAGCAAACTTTTCCTACAAAATCTACAGTGCTGACTCACCTGAAAATGCAAGAACCCAGTGTAAGGATGACAATGCTCAGGTTTGTTCTGTGGACCAGCTCATTGATGTGTGTCGAAACAGTAACCCACTGGGAACTACGGATTATTACGTAGCTGGAAACCCAACTTACACAACTCAACTATCTCAAGAGTATCTTGTCTTTCCTGCTCTTCAATTCAATAATTGTTATACCCCTAACCTCGAGTATAACCTGGAGTATTTTGCACCGGTGAATGTAAACGCCAGTAGCTCAACAGGCATCACTGATGTTTTCTATCATGACACCGAAGCTCAGTACTTCTATCAGATAAGCGATGCAGTCTACAGTTCGGCTGGCCAGGTGCAGGATGCAAACAAGGTTACCAATGGAGAAATCAAAACAGGAGCTCCTTTTCGCTGGAATATTGATGGCACAAAACAATTGGTCACCTGGAACGCTGATAGAATAAAAACCTACAACGCTACCAGCAATGAGTTTGAGTTAAGTGACAACGATGGATGGTATGCATCAGCGGAAGAAGTGGTTACCGAAGACGCTTCTCAGTGGGTTGCTGTCAAAGCTCTGGATAATACAAGGTTCGCCGTAACCTATTCCAAAACGAGTGATTCTGACCTTTATGTAAGAATGGGAAGAGTTGAGGGCAACTCGATAGTCTTTGGAACAGAATTAGAAGCTAGAGACGGAACGACTGTAACCTACACCTCAATAGATAAGTTTGACAGCAACAACTTTGTCATCTCCTATGGAGATGCTGACGTAGAAATGATCGTAGTTAAAAGTTCAGGGGATCTAAGCCCTACCGCATGTGATACATATCGAATTGACCAAGACTCCTATTGGATTAGCGTTTCAGCACTCTCAAGCACCCAAATGATTTTTGCGTACCAATACTCTGGAGACGATAATCCATATGTAAAAGTTGGACAAGTTACAGATTTCGCAAACTGCACCGAAACCAGCGGTAGTTATTATGAAACTCAAAATCAAAATGCTACCAGAACATCTATTGCTGCCCTGTCTTCCACAAAGGCAGTACTGGCGAAAATTGAAGCCAATGGCAAAGGTAATCTTCAAACCGTTAACATCAGTGGAAACTCCATAAGCTCGGTAGGAACCGAAGTTGAATTTGAAGGAAATACCTCTACAACCAACGTTTCCATTCAAAAAGTCTCGGACACCAGAGTACTGGTTCACTGGTCAGATACTTTGAATGGTGAAGTACAGACTGCAGACATCTCCGGGAATACTATAACTATGAACGGTTCACCTGTTTCCTACTCTGCAAGTGACCAGACAGATTATTTACGTCAAAAGTCGGTGGCCCTGCTTTCCGAGACAACTTTTGTTGTTGCCTACAGTGATAACGCCAGTAACAAAGACGGTTTTCTACATATTGGTCATATCGCATCTGACGGAAGTATAACAATGGATACCACATTCGACGCTACTTTCAACTCAAGAAACACTTACGATGTCACTGTTTCTGAGTTCGGCAATGGAGAATTCATCGTAGCCTTTCGTGATGACGATGACAGCGGTAAGGTTAAAGTTAGATCCTACAAGCGCTGGCAGAGTATTCAAGACCTGAGTTTCTTTAACTCAGACAACAATACCAGTCATGGGTATGTGGCCTATCAGGAAGGCAGCGAAAACAAGGTTGGTGTAAGCGACGCCAACGGTAATGTACTATTCTCTCAGGATATAGGGACCAATGGTGATGTACGCGCAATAGAAGCCCGTCACTATTACTCTGGAGATACAGATCGTAGGTATACTGGAACCCTGTTCTTTTACGACACAGCTCAGAATCAAACTGAGTGGAGATATATCTACACCAACTCTATGGGTGCTTTTGGAAGCGGTAATGCGGGAGTCATAGAAAGTGGGGATGTTTATCTCAATCATCATTGTCCGGAAACTTCTCACTGCTACATCTCCACATCCAGCAACAGCGGTAATGTTTATCATCTAAGACTCAACCCACCTTCGAATACTGGCCCTGGACCAACACTGGACGCCTCAACTCTTGACTCCACTTATGGCGGTGAAACCCTGGCTGGTCTGGATATAGTCTCCATGGACAGCTCCACCGTTGCTGGTTCTGGCTCCGGAAACAGATATCTTTATATGCTTGCAAACAATGGAGACGTATTTCGAATCAAACTGGATGATGATGGTTCCAGCTCCAACACCCTTATTACCGGAGGCTCCCAGATTGAAAAAATGCTGGATACCAATATTCCCACTGGAACTTACTCAGCTGGAAGCGCAAGGATTAGAGTAGTAGATGGAAATAATGATCATATCTTGTTCACTGGACTGGATAATCATGTAATCGCGATTCGTGCTCCCTCACGCAAATATGCTTGTTGCAGTGCGGGGATGCGCTGATAACAGGTCTGCGGACTGCACAGCTTCGCCAACTTCTTACAGTACCGGCATTCCTTTAACATGAAAGCAAGATAACTCGCAGTATGCACTACGCTGACCGTCAACCCAATCGTTATAAGTATCAGAGCACCATTCAACGGATAGGACTCATCCAAATGGCAGAGGACTCATGACCAACTTACAGATCTAATCCCCGATAATGAAAGTTGCTCAAAAGCCAGAATGACTTAATCTTCTGATCCGGGAACCTCTCATGAGTGAGAGATGCTGCAAAGTCAAAATTAACTGACCCTAATCCGGAAACCTGAGCAACTCCAGCATCACCTTGCTTTTGTCTTTCTGTCCGGACTTGTCGAGTTTGCTTCGCCAGGAAACAATCACCCGTACCTTGATGCCGTTGTTTTCCTCGTCTTTGAAAATCAGAGTATTGCGTGAATAGTTCTGGAAGTCTTTTGCCGGTTCGTAATCCACCTTGGTCTTCTCAATCTTGCCCACTTCAAAGCTTTTGATCGGCTCCTCTACAATCTCAAAATGATTGTTTTTTTCCACAATCCATTCGGAGGGAACAATACGAAGCCCTTTGAGTGGGTAGCGCAAATTGGAATATCCCTGTGACTTGATCCACTCCCCCATTTCTGATGCGAGGGCAAAACCCACCGTTTCTTCTTCCACGGAAGAGAGAGTCTGATTGGCCTGGGAGATCATGTCAAAAACTGGCAGGATTCCAATCGCCACGATGACTGCAGCCACCATCACTTCAAGTAAACTGAAGGCTTTTCTGGAATGAATACCAAGGGCCCCTGAAGACAAACGCCTTGAGGAAGAGTGTTCTGGAAATCTGTTGAGTGAGATCATCGGGCAATACCAAAATTCAATCGAGAAAAAATGCTACACGGGCACCAGGAATTCACTGAAACTCTCTTCATACACCAATACCAGATTAGAAAGAAATCAAAAAAATCGTCCGGTAGAGTCTTAATCCTCACGTTCATAGCGTGACTTGAAGCTCATGGAATAACCCAGACGCTCCTTACTGCCCTGCTGTCGAGCCTCTTTGTAGAAAACTTTGGCCAGCTCCGTACGGCTCTCATACTTGAACACAAGGTTGTTAGTTCCGCTCTCGATGATTCCCTTGCCAAGGTTGAAATAGAACTCGGTCTTGAACTGGACAATCCCTTCATAGTCCGTGATGGGATCTTTAGGGATCTTGGCCTTGAACAAACCAACGATTCGGGCTGTGCTGCCCTTGACTGCCCTGACAAAGAAATATCCGGGAACCTCAATCTTCTCCTTCTTGCCAGTGGGCAATTGGAAGTTATAACTGTGTTTCCACTTTTCATTGATCTCCACCCGGTCTCCGGGCATGGGTAAGTTCATTTCCATAAGATCATTCATTTCAAAAGTTCGAATGCCGGGTTTGGCAGTCACACCCAAAACAGGATCAAACCAGAACTTCTCGGAAACCAGAGTCTTTTCATAGTCCTTGAGTTTGAGCTCTTTTCCGTTTTGCTCATATTCTTCAATCTCAAACTTGCGAGAGATGAGTGCCTGACCTTCCTTGTTCATATCCTCAACAGAATCAAAAAAGTTTCCCTCAGTCACGTCATCACGGGATCTCACATCTTCGATGGTAATCAGTCTCATACGAAAACGGTTTTTGAACTCGTATTTGTAGCTCTCTCCCACCTGGTGTCCGTATTCCAGAAGAAATTGGCGGGCACTCAAGCTGGACTGAACGAGAAAAAATCCAATGAATATAGGTATCAAGCAACGCATAGTCGCATTCTAGCATCAACTCGAAGATTTTTCTTCGGGAACCTTACCATCGGAGGGATCAATCTTCTTTTTCTCTTTGTTAAAGATTTTATAAAAGTGAATCTGCCCTGAGGGAAAGAAGCCTCTTCTCGATTGGGCATAACGTGGATCGTATTCCAAGACGCTGCCCTGCCTGAGATTGTTGATGTCGATTGTATCCGCCACGAGACCTCCCTTAATGGAAAACTCCCGCAGACCTGTGGCCACAGTACCATTGAAACGCCGGCGATTGGGGAAACTCAAGGAGTACAAAAAAGCCTCGATCTTGTCATCGCTTTCGAAGTACAGATGTCCTGGCCGAATCGTTTTGCCTCGGCATCGAGTCAGAATCATGAGCAAGTCCTTACGGGGGTCGATTGGTTCAATCCCTGCGCTAAAGGTAATATTGCCGATCGCCACAAAGGCCCCCTGACCACGGTAATAGACCTTTTTATCAAAGTGGACATCATCGAGAATCCCCATAACACCATTCACATTCATGACATAGTACTCTCCCACATCAATAAGATTGGAAGATTTGAACCGATCCCAGGCTTTTGTGCTGCCAAGAACGGGGAAAATGTGAGTGTAAGCCTTGGATTTGGAAAAAGGCAGAAACTGCAGTCGACTGGTCTTGGCGTTTTCAGCCATTGGCATCTTGTAAAACAATGGATAATAACTACCCGTAAAAATTTCAGGTGAGTATAACCAGGAAGCGGGTACTTCATGCTCGAGCTTGTAGCCATAGCTTTGATATCTTTCCTCAAAGATCTCATCAGCTCCGGGAGTGTATTCACTGTCCACCCAGCTGTTAAACAGTCGTCTCACTCTGCCTTCAAAAATCATTCCCTTTCCCACCGGTGACTGGATCGCCAGATTGAGGATTCCATCCTTGGGTTGGGGTAGTTTTGGAGTCAGTCGATACTTGATACTGCGTTGATCAACTCCGTTGAAATAGGCCTGAACAAAGGTTTGTGCCAATCTGCGCTTCATTTCAATATCTACCTGTCCTGATACATCAACCCGTGGCTGCAGAAGTGGATCACTCCAAACCATATCAAGCAACATGGCAGAAGCGTTGCCACGATAGAACTCTTCTCCAGTAGTGGATTCCACTGTCATCTCGATAGGCTCGATCCCACTCTCTCGAAGATACTGATCATCGGCATCTTCACGATGCCCGCTGCCCAATCGATGAACATGATTTTCATCACCTCCAAGAAAAACACGCCCTTCTTCAGCCAGGGTTCCGTCCTTGCGAACAATCTTGAGGGCATAATTGGCCGAATCTCTGGTTTCACTGGGAACTGGTGCTGGTTCCTTCATAAACAGAGCATAATTGGTCAAAAGCTCGGGCCCCGTGATTTGAATCTGATGGAATTCGCGACGGGAAGTCACTTGTCGAACAACCGCCGCTCCCGCCCCTCGGGAACGAACTTTCACCGTGACAGTAATCTCAAGAACTCCCACAAGATCTTCCGGGAACTGTAGATCTGGCAAGCCGCGATACAAAGGAATCACTTTGCCCAGAATCGTTACATCATCTGCCTCTAGACCAAGCCCATAGCTGGTTTCCAATCGGTTCAAAGACGTGAGTCCCAACTGGGCCGGCTCCAGTCTTTGAGGTTCGGCAGCCTGCAAGCCCTCAAGCAGTGCGGACCTTTCCTTAAGCCGGTAGTAGCACTCTTCCAAAATACTATCCACCACGAAATAGGTCGTCTCACCCCAAAACATGCGACGGGACATGAGCTTACTCTGGCGAGTGGTAAAATTATAGATATAGGCAATAATGAGGATGATCCCCAAAACGATAATGGAGATCAGAATGACGCTTCCTCTGTTGCGGGGATAGGAGAATCGGGAAGCTGCTTTTCCCCGAGCGTCAGTTTGCAGGGTTCCAAACCCCTTTCAGACTGACTTCGTCCTTGGCAAACACAATTTCTGTTGGTTTGAGGTTGGACCCCTTCATGGATTCAATGAGTTTCTCTTCCAGCTTTGGCTTGTTCTTTCTCAATTCCTGATTGAAGCGCTCGAGAAGGAAATCACTCATATTTAGATCACCTAGCCTCATTTTGCTTACCTTGAGAAGATCAAGTCCTCCCTCATACTTCACTTCCACCAGCATATCCACATTAAGATATTCCACACCCATCAGGCTCTTTTGAAAGACTTTGGGCACTTCCTGAGGAATGTATGGAGTCAAAACCTCACCCTTGATGGCAAGTTGGGCATGAACCTTGTCTTGCTCAAAATTTAGATTGTAGTGCTGAATATCCCAGGCTGCGAAGTCCTGTTTGAAACCGGACATAATCTCTTGTTCGCTGTAGCTCAATGTGATGGGAATGTTGCGGGCATTGGGCTTGTTTACCACTTCCTGCAACCCTCCAACTTTTTGAACGAAAGAATTGTAGGCGTCCGCATCAAAATCGGGGATTGGAATATCCATGGGCTTGGGCTGAGAAAACATTTCCACCAGAGTATCTGAAAAGGTTCGAACCAGTCGCTCGTGCTCAACAATAAAAGTTTGAGGATTTGAATAGAGTTTGTAAGCGTAATATCCGACTGTTCCCAGCATCGCAGTAATCACAAATCCAAAAAGCAGAAACACCAGAACCAGTGTCCCTAAACAACCCAGACCTTTTTTCTTCTTCGCCACAAGCCTCTCCCGTCTTCTTTTGAGACCCTTTCGAATCCCCAATATCTTTCACTAAACTCGAGAATCTTCCCGGAGCAAAATCAACCTTGTATCCAAACTTACAGGCACTCTTGAACCATCAAAAATTCTCAAATATTCACTCAACAACACCTCACAATTGCCCAAATGCTGTCAAGTTCTGTCTGTACAGACTACTAGAGTATCGGAAACAGAGCCAGGAATTAAGAGTGTCGAGCTCAAGGGAGCCGCTCTCACAAATCAACAAGACTGCCTGCTTTAATAAGAGAACGTGAACTCCGGGTCAGATTCTGATTACCGGTTTGTGATTCTCTTTGACTCGCTGAGCATTGGACTTCTTGATATATAGAGGCTCCAGGCATTTTTCTCCAGACAATAGAGAAGGCAGCTTTTGAAAACTCTCCAAATCAGGCAATTCAATTGCTCTCCAGCCCTCTCGGCAGAACTTTTCCTTACCGTAGTACAAACCCCGTGTCTCATCCACCTCACTGGAGTGCAAAACTTTGACTTCAAAGCGAACCTCATCCAATAGCGTTGCCTGGAAGTACTCTTCCTGATAGGCGTACTGATACAAAGGAAGGTCCTTTCGAAAGTGCTCATTCAATTGCATCAGGTGAAAAGCGTGGTAACCTCTCAACTCCAAATCAGAGTCAAAAGCCCAGGTACTGGAAACCACACTGCCCAGTTTGATTCCTGTGAAAGAGCCTGGTCCCCTGTTGAAATACAGAGTCTTCACATCTCCTGCACTCAAACCTTCCTGCTCAAAGAAGCCTTGAAGGTCTTTCAGGAAACTATGAGACGCACTTCGAGAATCTTCCCGAAGCTTGAAACGTAACTCTCCCTGATCAAGAAGAAGAACGATGAGCTGTGAGGACACCGTGTCGAGTATTAACTCCATGATCGAATGGCTTATTCGCTGCTGCCAGCCTGTAGTTCATCCCTTACTTTTTTCAAATCAAACTGAGTCAGACCAAAGGCTCTGGTGATAAATTCCAGATAGTTTTCCTGCTTGGTCGTGGTTTTCTCGGGCAGGATTTTCAAGCCCTGCTTGAGCACATAAAGTCGATCTTCATTGGTCATCTGGCGAATATCCTTGATGGAGATCGGAGTGACTTCCTCTTTCTTCAAATCTGCCAGAACCACTTCCTGATCTTTCTTTTCGTAACCAAAGAAAGTCATCTGATCCTGAATCAACTCCCGCTGTTCATCACTGAGCTCTCCACCCATTTTCGCAAGATTTACCATCATTTGAAGAGTTGCCCGGTTCGTAACAACCATATTCGTTGAAGATTGTCCGTGGACTCTGACAAACTCGGCCTTGTTTCGGAAATACTCGATACCCAACTTTCCTACGCTTCGACTGCCGATGTAATTCACACCACCACTCAAAGCAATTCCCAAACCTGGTATCAGAGCCAAGAGCTTCTTTCTGAAGAACTTCAATCCTAGTTGAACACCCACTCGAATCAGGATTTTTCTGGAGAGAACATCGATATGAACTCCATCCACTTCTTCAAGAACTTCTTTGGCAAAGGCGGAATTGTTTTTATCTCTTGCCAGAAACATCAAAAAAGCAATGACATCTCTTTTTCTTTGCTGATTTTCGCAATCGGGATCAAAGAGAAAGGAAAACTTCAAAAGCATGGACATTTCTTCTCTTAGAGTGAGGCAGAAATCGCCAACAAGAGTGGCACTCATAGCAGCCCATCCAGCTCCGGGAATCAGGTCTGGAAGCGCTGCACCTCCACCGATAACCGCGGTACGCTTGCTGGTATCCTTGATGATTTCGTGGGCCAGGGCTCTCTCATTGAGCCTTGGGAACTGCTCCTTGAGTTCCTGAATCTCTTCTTCCGTGTCATCAATTGTCTCGAAGACTTTCAGAAAAACGTCTGCGACTCTTTTTTCCAGTTCTTTTTCGATATCATCCCAGGGGATTTTCATCCATTCCATCATAGTGTTTATCCTTCTTTGCAGAATTAATGTAAGTTCTGACTGACTTTTCCCGATGCATGTTCCAAAATTTCCAAATATTCCCAGGCATCAGGGCAATGGGATTTGAGAATTTTCATGAACTCTTCTTCATCCTGGTACAGGCCCCGATTTTCAAGATAACCATAAATCAGATAGTCCATATCCGCAGGATTGATCATCTTGTGAACCTGTAGTTTGTGGAGTTTTGCAAGAATATCAAATCCCAGTTCCCGCTCTTCCTCTTCAGTAATGTAGCGAAAACAGCGCTGATCAGATTTCTGAGCTAATAGTTTTCGATTGACGACCAGGTTGTACAAAATTGTCAGGGCTGACTCAATCTGGGTTTCATCGACTCCCAAGCGTACAAGGGAAGCGAGAAACTCCTCATCAAGCTGGCGTTTTCCATGGATAACATGCTTGACGAAGGCGTCTAAAATCATTAAAAAATCTCTCATTCCTTACTCCTGGGCACATTCTATTCCCAGTCGAGGCAATGTGCAAGAAGATGCCATTTTCGTCAAGGCTTGTTGAGAGAAATTCAACTGCAAATCTCGCTGTACAAAATCCAACAAAAAAAGACATAGAATTCCTTGTACTGATCTTCCCCACTCCCTTATCATGGTGGCGAACTTGACCGGTTTGCATAAGTACGGATCTAAAAATACAAATTTAAACAAAGATCCGACAAAATAAAGAGAAAGTGTTGTTCATGTTGCTGGTTCTTTCCCCAAGTGCGAATCTACCTTGCGCTTTTTCAGGGAGAGATTGCTACACCTCTTGCAGAAAGAGCCTGTACGGACTAATCCAAGGATGGGAGTACGTATCATAAATAAAATCTCTGATAAGCCCGAGTTTTGCTCGAAGTGCTTTCAGGAGAGAATTTTCCGCTACCCACAGAGGCATCCGGTCTATCTCTACCAGCCTTTAAAAAATCAGAGCGCTCACAGTTGGGGTGAGCTTCAGGAGTTGATTGTATGAAATCTTATGTCACCTTTTTGACCCGAATCTTTTGTCTACTGGCATTTGTAACTGGAATTCAAGCCCAGTTTCGCCAGGTTGATTTTCTTCTATCCTCTAGCGAGGTGGCCGTAGAGAGTCACCTTCAGCAAGAGGGACTAACTTCCAAGATCGAAATCTTGTGGGCGTTTGAGGATAACCAGTGGAAAGTCTGGTTCCCCGCCAGTCGATCTGATTTGACGACCAATCTTGCTCAATACGAGAGAATTGATGCTTTGCGTCTTGGACAGGGATACCTCGCCTTCATGAAGGGCAGCTCTTCCATCCCGGTTCAGGGGAAAACCGTCGCTCCCAACTCCGTGCAACTGACCACAACCCTGCACAGCCTCGTATCCTTCAACCTCACTCAGTCCATTGCTGTATCCGAACTCCTGACGGCGGCCAATCTGAGTACTGGCAAGGTAGATGATATCGCGGAAGTTTGGCAGTACAATCCAGCATCCAACAGCTGGAAATTCTACTCTCCAAACAAGAACCACCCCAACCGAAATCAATACGATCTCTTGAGCAACCTGAGCCCCGGAACATCACTCTGGATTCGCTCCAAGGTTGCCGGGCTTGAAATCCGACTCAACAATCAAGCACCCGTATTTTCAATCAGCGGTACATCAAGCCTTGTTCCTCCATCAGCTGCCAATCCAAGTCCAAGAAAACTCAAAATCTCGCCTTCGTTACATTCGATTGGAGTCAGTGCTGCAAGCTCCGTCGCCTCTCTTTGTAAATATGATGGATCGGATACCAAGTCCATTGGTAAAGCCAGCCTTTACACAATCAATGGAGAGAAAATCTCTCAGGTTGATGTCTTCTGCCCAAGCGATCCCGGTGAGAAGATTCAGTACAGCCTCGGTATACCCGCTGAATTCAAGCGCAAAATTCAGGAATCCCCTGCTCTTGGAGAGAATCTGGTAGTGAAGGTGCGCCTGATCTCTGGTCAGGAAGAAAAAGGAATCATCCTTCAGGATCTCAAGGATCAAATCACTGGTGAAACAAGCCAGCCCTTCTCCTTTGATACGAACAGTAAAACAACTCTTTTGAGTATGGTCACCGAGCTTGAACTTGCCAAAAAAGCAGGTGTTGCTCCGGATCAGCTAAGTCTTGCCAGCGATGGAAATTCGGATGATGATGTGGAGACTATTGATTTAAGTCAATTCTTTCTCGACGACGAGGAACCTTTGGATATGGTTCGTTTTGGAGAACTCGTTGATCAGTTGGCTCCCGAAGAAGCTTTCGATGGAGAACCACAGAATTTTGTTCAAAGTCTGGTCAAGACCATCAACGACTTGAATGATCCTGGTGTGGAGGCGACGGTTCGCCAGTCTGCCAAAAAGCTTTTTACCACTACTCCCCAGGCTGAAAACAAAACCATGCAAAAACTGCTGAGTAAAACTGTTTCCTTGATTGGTGCCAATGTAAAGGCCAGTCAGGAATCCATTCTTAGTGGAACTACCAATCCAGTGGAAATTTGTGCTCAAAAACTTTTGGAGGTTGACCCGAGCATTCTGGCTACCAATGCAACCAACAATCTGCTCAATGCCTGTAATCTTGTGGAGCAAAATGTAAAACTTGCCATCTCCGTGAATGGAGACGCCAATGCCAAGGCTGCTGTTCTGGATAACATCAGAGAACTTGCTGAGAACTTTGATTCCAGTGCACTTTCAAGGATTGCTACTCAGGATACCCCTTTTGAGTTTCTAAACCTGACGGCCAAGCTTGTATCCTTCCCCAAAAATCTCGTCGACCTGCTCGAAGAAAATCAGGACGCTTCCGATGCTCTGGCTTCCCTTCTGGGACAATCCACCGAGTTACTTGCAGAAGCCAAGGCAATTGATTCCCAGGCGCAACTGCAAAACGATACCCGCAAACTTGAAATTTTAGCAGCAATCAAGGCCCTGGAATCAGAGAATGAAAAACTGGGTAAGGTACTAACCATTGCTAAAGATCCCCAGGAAGTGGTTCGTCGTATGGCTGACTACATCGTCAATGGTGGTGATCCTGCAAAGCTTAATGAAGTCAGTGAACTTCTCGGGGACAAGTTTGCCGACGGAACAGAACTGGATTACGCCGCTCTGATCGATCAGGTTCGAGCGGAAGCTCCCAATCCTGTGGAAATCATTACAGATCTTATTAAGAGCAGCAGCGACTCACTCATAGCCATGAAGGTCTTTGCCGAGTCCGTTTCCATACTCAGTAAGGAGCAAATTGATTCCATTATCAACGACAAGGAAATCAAAGACAATTTCGCATTGAACAGGAATATCATTGCGATCGCCGGTCGCAGTCGAGACATTCAGGTAGAGGGAGCTCAGTACAATCTCAAGCTGGATGGTTCCCGCTCATTTGATCCACAAGGTGAAGAAGAACTGACTTACTTATGGCAAGAAGTAACAGCATTGCGCGGAGATGTTGTGACTACACTGCAAGGCCCCGGACCTTCTGCCAAGGCCACAGTACTGGTAACTCATGCGATTGGAACACGTTACTATCGACTAACAATCACCAATGCTGACGGAAGCAAGTCCAGTGAAGATGAAATCCGAATCAAGTTCTTCCGCTATCCCACTCCTTTCGTTGGAATCGAACCAGCCTTCCAGGCTGTCCAACCAGGAAATGTCACCACCTTCTCCGTGGCTTGGTCTTTCTACCCTGAAGCTGGAGATATCGACAGCTTTAGCATCGAGCAAATAGCTGGTCCAAGCTCCCTGCCAACTCTTAATGGAACGCTTTATAGCTTCACTCCAACAACCCCCGGTCTTTACGAGTACATCGTAAGCGCCACAAAAAATGTGGGAACAACATCAGTAGTTGGTACTCGAAAAGTGGCTGTTCGGGTGAAAGCTCAATTCCCTCCAATGGTCGATGCGGGACCAAGTACTCAAATGAAGGTTGGAGAGAGTCTACAACTTGAAAACTTTACTTTCTCTCCAAATGAAGCGGCTCTGACATTCGCCTGGGAGCCTGAGTCCTTCCTCACTGATGCGACTGTACAGGAGCCAACTTTTACACCGACAGTCCCAGGTGTTTACGACCTAACCTTGAACGTCACCGACGAATTTGGTGGAGCCGGCAGTGATACAGTTCGAATTGAAGTGTTGGAAAGTTACGCACCGATTACCGTGACCTCCGAGTCCATTGTTCTTGATTTTCGTGAAATCGCCGAAGACTCGGTTACAGTTGTGCTTGAGGGTTGTGGTTCCTACTCGGTGGAGAACCTTCCTCTGACCTATGAGTGGAGTAGTACAACATTCATCGATGATATCAACAATCCAACAAACTGTTCTGCCAGCGCTGTTTTTAACAAGGAAGACTTTGTAGACAAGACGACTCATCACTTTTACCTGAAGGTCGATGATGGAGCTGGAGAAGCTGAAGGAACTTTCTCGGTACGTGTACTTCCTGCCACTTCCCTTCCACCGGAAATCATTCTGGAATATTTCCCCGAGAAGACCGCTTATCTCGCTGGTGAAGATCTTGATATCGAAAGCTGGCAGTCCTTCTCCTACAATGACAAACCACTTCTCTTCACCTGGACTCCCCTGGATGCAGATAGTAAGAACATCTCCCGAACTCTTCGCTCCCGATTTCAGGGAATTCAAAGAGATACCCTGGAACTCTCTATTCCAGATCAACTGGGCACCACAGCGACTGCAAGCAAGCAATACAGCTATCAGTTCACTGTCACTGAGAAAAATGCAGACAACAGTCTGGGCTTGCAAAGCTCCAAACTGGTTAAAATCAATGCCTATCAGGTCTGCCCCAAGAGCCCGATCATCAGCAGTCTTGAAATGTCTCGGGAATGGTTCCGCGTCAGTACGGGGGTCAAGGTTCTCGAGCTTCAGGCAGATTACGCTGCTCGCTGTCTTAACTCAGATGGAACACCTCACGAAACCACCATCTCCTGGGATTATGATTCTGCCCTTTTTACACCGGATACTACAGCCGTTTCTGACTCACTCATTTTATCTTTCACTCTGGAGGACTTTAATGATGCTCCTACCGAGAAAGAATTCACTTTTACAGTAAACGATCTCGTCAATGGAACCAGTACTCAGCAGGTGGTTAGCGTAGATATCTATCCAGAAGTGAGTTGTGAACTTGATATTGATATCCCCGGTCAGGAGTCAGACGAAGACACTGGTATCTATTCACTGGTCCCTGAGAAAAACTATGTAATGACTGCAACAATGAATTGCTCTGATCAACTCAATGATGACGAACTGATCGCGGCAACTACTGGGCCTCAAGTTTTTGAAAGACTGCATATGTTCCCGGTCACACTGAGCGATAGTGGTGAAGTCCTCAGTTCAGGTGCTCTGCAACTTGTTGCCGAAGAATTGAGAGCCAATTCACTTCCCGAGATCAGTATCACTACCCAGGTTAGATTTACTGAAACAGGAAGCTTTGGATTTATTGCCAGCAACGAAGCCATGTCTGCCTTTGAAAAAGGTATGCAACCAATCTTTGCCAACATCCAGTACCTGAAGATGAAGCTTGCTCCAACCATCGTCAGCCGCACCAATAACTTTGGTGAAAAGATCATTGTCAATTCTGACAGCTACGAAGAGAAGACAACAGCTTCTGTTCTCAGTTTCCGAATGGATGCTTCCAGATCGTCCAACCCGAACACCACGGGTGGTCCAATTTCCTATGATTGGTCCATTGTCGGCGATTCACAATACATGAGCTTTACGTCTTCCGGGCCACTCGCTATGGCTACAGTTAGCGGAATGCCTGCGTTTGCCATTCAATCTTACACAGTACGAGTCACTCTGAGCGATGCCAGTGGTAAGGCAACTACAGTTACTTCGGACTTAACCTTCCTGCTCGAACAAGACAACTCTTTGCCGGTCATCACCAATGTTCAGGTTCCAGGAAGACTCATCTACAATGATGTGTCTGTCACTTACGACCTGTTTGATCTTGAGGGTGAGCATTCCAGCATCGCTTTTGAGTTTAGTACTGATGGAAGCAACTGGCTGACTGCTGAGTATGTGGAATCCAGAACTGAACCTATTACAGATACGAGCCCGGGTATTCTCAGAGGCCTTTATTGGTCGGCTCATCGAAGTCTGGCTGCCAGCAGTTATACATCTACCCAGATTCGCCTGACCCCAACTGACCCCTACGGTAGAGAGGGTGCCCAGGCTTTTAGTGAAATTTTTGAATTGAATGTTCCCCAGTCCCCTGTCGTCACTGCGGTTATTGTGGATCGTATCTGTCGTGAAACTGACGGAAACTCAATCATAAGTGTGGAGAGTGACTCCTATGAAGGTGGCTGTGTTACAGAAACCATCGATTTTCATTTGGCTGGTTCAGCAGAAGATCACCCCTACAAGGATACTTTCCGTTACAGTTGGGCCTCCAACTCCATAACCAGCTACTGGTTCATTCCCCAGATTGAGAAGCAAAACGCCAACTGGACTTTTGGTGAAGATGCCGAAGAAGAAGACAGCAGAATGAGCCTGTCTTCCGAAGAGTACGAAGGTCAGCTTTATTTCTGGGGAGGAACCCAGCTTCAAGGTAAAGAAGTCTTCAACACTGTTCTTGTTTATGATCCTGAAAATGAGGAATGGAGTACGGGAGCCGACGGAGGTAGTGGAAGAAGACTCCATTCCGGTGTTCTCAGAAACGGGAAAATCTATCACTACGGTGGACGACTCGCTGCTTTTGAAGCAGAGCTTGATCCCCCAGCCGAACTTGACGGATTCATGGATGTTTACGACATCACTTCCGACTCCTGGTCAACAATGACAGTAACCAGCCTGGAAGTTGGTTTCCGCCACGATCTTGGTGTTCTTCATGATGACAAAATTTATCATTTCGGCGCATGGACCAGAGTACCCCGCGGAACGAGAAACAATAGTCACTATGATCCACGCATGTATATCTTTGATTTCTCCAGTGACAGTTGGAGCGTACTGGATACTCCAGGGGCTCCTGATGCCAACACATTGGAGCCGATGACAGCAGACTTGCATGATGGCAAGATCTACTACTCTGGAGGACAGGCTTCCGGTAAATATCGACGTGTTTATATTTATGACATCGCCAGTAACTCCTGGAGCAAATCAGATCCAGCGGAAGCGGTACCCTGGAAAGACAGCTTCGAGAGTTTCTCTACTTTCAATTCTCAAACTGTGACGTCCTATCAAGTGGATAAATCCAACCCTGAAGAATACTGGGAAGCCAGTACAGGGAAAACAATCAGTATCGCCCCTGCTATGAACAGAACCGAGAGCCTGGTTTATGTTTCTGGTGATCGCTTCTTTGCCCTGAATGAAGCAGATGGCTCAGAGCATTGTACTTTCAGCTCCAATGGCAAAGGACGTTTTGCAGCTCCAGCTGTTGGGCCAGATGAAACCATTCATGTGACTGTGGGCGGAGACAAGGCCCTCTATGTGCTGGATCAGAACTGTAATCTAAAATGGAGAACAGACGACACTACTGACTTCCAGAGTCGACAAACCGAAGAATACTCCGATACCAGGATTACTCACATGAGAAGACCTGCAATTGGTGCTGACAGAACAATATATGCACCATCCGGAAAGTATCTGCTCGCCATGAATCACAATGGACAAATCCAGTGGAGATTCAAGGCTGATGGCACAGTGTCACGCCCGGTGATTGGTGGAGATGGAGTTGTCTACTTTGGTACCAGCGGCAAGAATGTGTATGCGGTTAATCCTGACGGAACAAAGAAGTGGTCTGCAATTGTAGGTGAGCCTGTTCCAAGAGTAGCCTCGATTAACAAAAAGGAGATCATCTTCTTTAAAGGCAACAAACAGCTCCACGCCTTTGACAAGGATGGTAAGAAGCTTGGTACAGCTCCAAGGCTTATCAAGAAAGCTCCATACACAGCCTTCCATGACGAAGACAATACGGTGTACATCACTGATGGAAAGTATCTGTACGCATTCAATCCGGATCTCAGCCAAAAGTGGAGGGTTCCGGACAGGAAACTCGGCTGGCCTTCCAAACTCTTGCGTGGAGGCTTCCGTGATAATCCTGTGGTTGGTCGAGATGGCCTGATCTATATCGGGAGCAACGACAGTCACATGTATGCCATCGATCGAGACGGTCGACCCGTCTGGAGATTCAAAGCAACTCATAAAGTTGCATCTTTTGCGAAGTTGACCTCCAAAGGTCGTCTGCTCTTCATCGATCAGAACAAGAAAATTTTCGGAATGAAAGTTCCGAGCAAGGGAATGGCAGACTCATCCTGGCCAACCTTCCAGGGGGATAATCAGAACTCAGGACGATTTTACGTAAGAAGTGCCGATCCAGCAGTTCCTGCACCAGAGCCTCCTCCAACTCCACCGGATCCGGATGCACCTGGACAAGCCAAGTGGTTCTTTGAGGGATGTCAGTCTAATGACTTTCATGCCAATCCAGCTCTGGGTGATGATGGGACACTTTACATCAATTGTAACTACCCAACCTTCAAGTTCTTTGCAATCAATCCTGATGGGTCTGAGAAGTGGTCACACAGCTACGCTGAAGAAGGTCAATTCCCGCACATCACAGCAGGAACCGTACATCCTGATGGTGGGGACGTTCTCTATGCCGTATCCGGCGTTTGTGGTCAAAGCAAAGACTTCGAATGTGAGCGAGGAAAACTGGTTCGAGCTGATGAAGAGGGTAACATTGTCTGGGCTACAGATATCAAAGTCGGAGTTCCAAGTTCCCCGGCTATTGGTCCTGACGGAACAATCTATTTGAATACCTGGACCATGCGTCTCTTCGAAAACTCTGATACAGGTTTCACTTATGCCTTCAACGCCGACGGTGAGCAAGTCTGGTCCGTGGACACGAAGGGTGCAGTATTACCACCTGCAGTCGGAAAAGACGGAACAGTTTATGTGGCGAACTATGTGGATGATTTCCTGAGTCAAAGCCAAACCAGAGAAGGACAGACAGCATTGTATGCCATCTATCCGGAAGGTGACCTGAAATGGAAGTACGAAACTGTAGACAATATCCGCACAGCCCCTGCTATTGCACCAAACGGGGATGTCGTCGTTGCGGTTGGGAAGGAAATCCTTTCTATCACCGAAGAGGGTGAACCACGATGGAGATATCGAGGCATTGTCAGCAAGGACAAGGTCCAGCGAAAGCTGAGTATGGCTATTGATGGTCGCGGCCAAGTCTACGTACCTATCAACAAGTCACCAAATTCTACTTTGCTGGTCCTTAACAGCGAAGGTAAAAAAGTTTGGACTACACAGTTCAAAGGCTTCACAACTCTTTCCAGTCCTGTCATCGGAACCAATGGCCTGAAGTTCATTGGAGCGGGTACCTTCGGAAAAGGTGTCTACTACTCAATCAACAGCAGTAGAGAACTTACTCCGACTACCTTCATCACCGATTCCCCGAGTACTGGTGCTGCAGCAGTTTCTACTGACGGAACTGTTTACTTTGGTACTGTTGCTGACGGAAAAATCTGGGCTGTTACCAGTCATTCCAAAGGTGTTTCACGCTACGGGTGGGCTCGCTTCAAGCATGACAATAAAAACACTGCTGCTTTTGGTGCCTACGATAACGATTTCGGTAGAGGTGGAGGTTTTCGACCGACTCCACCACCAGATACAAACGATCCAGACGAAACTGATCCAAACGATGGCACTGACCCCGGCGATGGAAGTAATCCAGGTGACGGAACTGACCCTGGAGATGGCCTCGATCCAATCGATGGTGAGAACCCTGGAGAAACTCCTTCCAATCCTAACCCGGAACAGCCATCTCAACCTGGCGCTGGCGGCACAACTGAACCTATCGAGATCGTAGAGCCCCCTGCCGCACCACCTTCTACCGGATTTCCAAACTACAGGAAGTACCATGCTTCTGTGATGTGGAAAGGAAAGATCTTCTTTTATGGTGGAGATGTCGGTTTTGCCAACGGATATCAGACTTCCTACACCAACAGTGTGGACATCTACGACATCAAGAATAACCGCTGGGAATGGGGAGTTGCTGCGCCTGTAGGTAGAAGCCATCATACAGGGGCGATCATTGGTAACACCTTCTACTTCTACGGTGGTACCAATGGTGAGGCTGCCAAGGAAACTGTGGAAATCTACAATCCAAGCAGTATCAAGGAAAGCCTCCTCTATCGTGTAGTTAATACTTATGAGCAGTTGACTCATCAGGTTACCTACAAAGCCAGTATGGGAATTGAAGTCACTCCGGCAACTCGCAAGATCACAGATCATGCGACAGCACTATATGGTGACAAGCTGTTTGTTCTAGGCGGTCAGGATGCAACCGAGATTACGAATCAGGTGAGCGTCTACAAGGTGAGCGGAGCTGCGGTTGAAACCACCACTTATGAATTCCCAACCCTGTTCTTTTCTCGTAAGAATCACAGCGCTTCGGTCTGGGGTTCCAAGCTCTTTGTGCTTGGAGGAGAGAATGCTCAGGGACGCTCCAAGATGGTAGAAGTTTATCAACTTCAAACTGATCGGGCAGAACGTCTCAACACCTACAAAATTCCAAACTTTCCAGCAATCAGTGGGCATCAATCCGCGGTCTTTGAAAATACACTTTTTGTCTTTGGTGGTCGTACCAATGATGGGGTGAGCAATGCTATTCATGCCTGGAGTCTTGAGACAGACGAGGCGAAGTATATTGGCACCGTTGCCAATCTACAGACAGCGCGTGAGGACTTTGCTCTGAGCCAAATCCGCGGCGAGGTCTACCTCTTTGGTGGTAGTGATGGTAATGATGCGCTGAAGTCAATTGAAGGTTTCAAAGCTCATACCACAGGACTTGTGGCCATTGACAGCGGCCTATTGCCCGAATTGCCCTCCGCTCTTAGCAATGCAACGGCTGTGTCCAATCAGGATAAAGTGATGTTGATTGGTGGTAAGTATGGTTCCGAAGGCAGCTCCTCCGGTACTACTCAGACAACAGGAGTCGCTGCTTCCGGTAGCCACTCCTCCAAAAACTATATTTATCAGCATTTCACAAGCCCCGTACTTGGTAAAGTCCTGCATCCGCACCCTTCTTATGGTGTAGCGGAACTTTCCATGGGTAGAGAAGGACTCAGCGCCCAAATTGCCAGAGATCTTCTGATTCTCGTAGGAGGTAAGGCGAGTGATTATCCAAGCCTCACTTTCGAAGTTCAAAAGTTAACCGGCAATAATGCTCAATCAGCCCTTGCCAGCGCAGAAGGCAGCGCTCAGGTAAGTTTCACATTACAGCGACTGAAACCGACAGCAACAATCAGTCAGCCAGTCGTCACCGGAACGTCCGGAGACCTCCTGATCACCTTTGATCTGGCGGACGAAACGGGAATCCCCGCCAATCTGTCCATGGAAGTCAGCGAGGATGATGGAGTAACCTGGGGACCTGCAACTCCAATTGAAGGTGTGGGGATTGATCTGACGGTAGTTGCAACTGGTGTCGGCCTGCAATTAACCTGGGATACTTCTGTAATGTATCCTGGTAACTACCGTGACTTCAGAATTCGATTGATCGCAACTGATGGCTCCAAGTCGCCAGCTTCTGATCTCTTCGATATTATTAACCAACCCGCCTATCTGGCGCAACTTCCTGTGGTTTCCAGCCTGACAATTGCCAGTGGAGACAGAGGAGAAATCGACTTTAGCTACAATCTAAGTGATCCAAACGGTGAGACCGTCGATGTCGAAGTGTTCTACTTCAATGGACTTGAACTTCAAAGCATCGAAGTACTGGATGATATAGCCCCAGGTGATGGGAAGAGCTATACCTGGGATTCTTCTGAATATGAGTCTACCTTCCTCACAGGAACCTACTTGTTAATGATGCCTACGGACTCTGTTACAGGAGAAGAAGGAACATCTGACCAGACGGAACTGTTCAACCTTATGAACGGTGTCATCAATACAGGCGACATCGTTGTCACCGGTACTTGTGGTGGAAGCACCATGAATCCTGAAGAGGACCTTTACACCTGTGCCGGTGGAAATGCTGTCTTCACACTGGACGCCAGCGGAACTGTCAATGAGAATCAGGGCGAAGCTCTGGTCTTTGGTTGGAGCCTGCCGGAGACTTCTGAAGGAGTTCTTCAAAATACAAGCTCGTCCATTGCCACGCTTCTGGTAACTGACGATGGAATTGTCACTTCCAGTAATGTAGTTAGAGCACTGGCTGTGGAGTTTGCAGTTCACCAGGAAGGCAACCCTCAAAAATCGGAAGAGCAAGATCTTGAGTTTCAGTTGGCCAAGCCCGCTGTACAGGGAATAGCACATATAGTGAGCTACGATTGCGGTGGTTCCACTTCTGCAGTCCCTGGCACGACAAGCTATTTGAAAGCTTTTTGTACACAGCCAAATATGCAGGTTGTTGTTGATGCTACAGCCAGCTCAAACCCGAATCCAGGGGGAATACAGTTTGATTATGACAGTGATGGGGCTTTTGCGTTGGTTACTTCCAGCGGTGGTCTCATGACTTTTGACATCACCTTGCCGACAGCGTACGAGCAACTTGTTCTGAAGGTACTACCTTCGGACTCCCCCAATGGAGTAACAAGTGATGAAGTTGAACTTACTTTTGAAGTGAAACAAAAAGATGACAATCAACCTGAATTTGGTGACTGGACTGTCACCGTGAACGAACAAACGGGTCTGGTAACAGCTTCGGTTTCTGTAACAGATGTTGGAAATGGTCTGGTTTCACCTGATGTAACCAACGCCTTTGCTCGAAAGTCTGTGGCCAATTTCACTCCAACTACAGGAACAATTCAGGGACTATCGCAGAGCTACCAGACTCCTACTTCAATCATGTTCACCTGGGACTCCAAGCAGGATGTGCCTACATGTGAAACAGGCGTTCAAGTGGGCTTGAATCTAACTGACGAAGAAGGACATGTATCCAGCAGTCAGTCCGATCCATTTGAGCTTTGGAACTGTGGAAAATCTGGAATCGTAACTGGAACCATTGCCCTTCGACCGACCACAGCAACCGGTGTACAGGGACAATCATTCTCTACTCAAAGTACGGGAGGACTACCAAACATCACTACCTGTGTGTATGACGGAGCAGGCAACCTGATCTCCGAGGGTCGCCTCGGTCACATGGAGCTATTGTCTCTGGGTGGGGATGCTCTGGCTACAGGTGTTATCTGGTGTAGTACTTCGCCCACTGGATACCCGACTTATACAATCCCTCTTGGTCTGGAATTAAGAACTCAGGCTGAAGAGAATCCTCACTTCTTCAAGAAGCTGATTTTAGAAGCCAATTTCAACTCTGGTCAGTTCATGTCCGGAATTGATGTGAATGATCGGGATACAAATGTCACCAATGCGACTCCGGATTCCATCGCCAGCTGGAATGTTGATCTGGATGAAAAAGATACCTATTTCTACTTTTATGTAGAAACATTGGCAGATCAGAAGTTCAAGGAGCAGCAGATGTTCCCTGAACTTAAGGAAAACAAGGGAACAATAGACCTTGTAACCCTGAACACATACTTCTCCAGGGCTTACAGCAGCTCGGATGCTTTCTATATCACCACAAGAGGATTCATTAACAGAACCTTGAATATGATGACGGATTCGGGAAGAAACACTCCGAAACCTACTCAACCAATGGAACCACTGTTAAACAAGTTCTTTGATTTGGAAGAACCTCTGGACTTTCAGGTCAGCGAACAACAAAAACTCATCGACAGCTACTCCACTCTCAATGACCTGATTGTGGAACGAGCCGCATTGAGTTCTTCCAGCCCTCTGACCTCTGTGCTCGATGCAATGATTGCCAAACTATTCAAGATTGGTGTTCCAGGAACTGATGGTGTGGAGAATGATCCCAAATCCCAGGATCCAGGAGCATTGTGTAATCCTGAGTACTTTAGCTTGACGATTGCTGATTTGCTTGAGAAGACCATTGCAATCTCTCATGCTACTCAAGGAAGTGCTTTTGAGTTCGAAAGCGCAGGGAAACTCGATCAGATTATCACTGATCTAAGAGACCCGGCACTTCTTAATCCTCAAAACTGCTCTGAGGCAGAGACTACCTTGACGCGACTGCTTGCCGAGTCTCTGGAAGTTTCTGATGAGTACATGGCTGCACTTGCCAAGAATACGAAAGCCGCCAAGGACATGGCCGGTATCATTGGGGAAGCCAATGCAGCTCTTGCTGCCAAGAATGCTCAAGCCAAGAGTGAATTGAGTACAGATCTTGCAGAGATCGCTGAACTTGATAACTACCTCAAGAAGCTGGAGTCAGCCAATGACAAGCTTAAAGAGCTTGCCAGGAATTCTGTGGATAACGAATCTCTCGCTGACATACTTGCTGAATCCTTGCGTCAAAGTGCAAAGTTCACTGGTGGTACTGTCGCACTAATCGGATTGATCAAGGGACTTGAAACAGAATTGGGTGCAAATCCGGATTCCAGCTTTGATATCAATCTAGGTGAAATTGTTGGTAAAGCAACTGACAACAGTGAAGTCAACAAGATCGACTTCATCAGCGATATTCTGGAGCAGCAGGAAAACCTTGATGCTGCAGCCGAAATTTTTGATGAAGTTGCCAAGGATATGACTCGTGAGCAGGTTGAGTTTATCGCTGATAACAAATTCTCTGATCGCCCGGTGATCTACGTATCTATCGGTGAGGGAGAAGAATTCGATTTGGAACAATCTGACTCGGAGACCATCTCTCTGGATGCAAGTGAGTTTTACGATCCATCAGACAAGGCCGGTGAGGATGATTACACCTTCACCTGGACTGTAAGTCACGAAAATCCCAATATCCCGCCTGTATCCGTTGTAACAACCACTCCTTCTACCTCATTCACCTTCGACAAAATCGATGTGGAGCTGGAAGAGAATGTGTTTGAACTAGCCCTGGACAGACCGGAGGGAACTCAAAGAATCATTTCCATTCAGGTACGTAACACCAACACAGGAAACGAATCCAAGATCATTAGCAATCGCTATTTATTCTTCGGAGAAACAGTGCCTGTGGCTGATGCGGGCCGGTATGAAGAAGTGATTCAGGGTCAGCCATTTATTTTGGATGCAACTGACTCCTACACTCTCAATCCTGGTGACCTGGATCAAATGATATTCTACTGGAAGTGCATTTCCTATCCTCAAACGGATCCACCGATTCAGGGAAGCAGTGTGAATATCACGGAAGAGCTAACCCCTATCGTGGAATTCAGTGCTCCAGCTCCTGGGCTCTATACCTTTCAGGTCACTGCCTACAACGGCTCAAGAATCAATGGTCTGACAGACACTGCGACAGTCCAGAAGTTCTCTTATGCCAAACCACCTTTGGCAGCCGATGCAGGTGCTGACGCCCTCATTCCAACTTCTACACCACTGAAGTTGACCAATGGTAGCTATGCTCCAGACATGAGTGGTCTAAGCTTCCTGTGGTCTCCTTCAGAAAATCTGGATAATCCAACCACTGCAAAACCAACCTTCACTGCTTCTTCACAGGGAGAGTACGAGTTGACATTGCAGGTAAC
>Ga0181590_10000051_pt1 | contig 64529 bp, 42 predicted proteins | sample 071ome_34_FD_132446 | JGI IMG/M metagenome (GOLD analysis project Ga0181590, IMG submission 132446) | Coastal salt marsh microbial communities from the Groves Creek Marsh, Skidaway Island, Georgia - 071411BT metaG (megahit assembly) | ecosystem: Environmental > Aquatic > Marine > Intertidal...
GGCCTTATGGCCTCTCATTCGCATCGGTAAACCCGAGCCGGTTGAATAGTGAATTTTAAATGGTGAATGTTCGACCTGCACCCTGACTGACGTAGGCACCTTCCCCACAAGGTGCACCTTGCCGCATCCGAAAAGGCGATTGGAAAAAGAATACCCTGGGCTTCCCAAAACGTAGAGCAGCTTTGGTTAAGAACACGCCAAGGAGACGCGCCGGGGACGGCACGTTCTACCGGCGGAGGGCTGTCAGGTAGATCGTATCGTCTCGATGCGCCCGCTAGCGTCAGCTATGCGGATGTGGGGTGTGCGACTACCAAAGGCTTCCCGAAACGTAGAGCAGAATTGTTTAAGTATGCCACAAGGTTACGCAGCGGGGACGGCACGTTCCACCTCACCGGAGGGCTTCAATTCACCATTCACTATTTTAAATTCACTATTCAAAATGGGACGGCACGTTCTACCGGCGGAGGGCTGTCAGGTAGATCGTATCGTCTCGATGCGCCCGCTAGTGTCAGCTATGCGGATGTAGGGTGCTCGACTACCAAAGGCTTCCCGAAACGTAGAGCAGTTTTGGTTAAGAACACCACAATTTACTATTTATAATTTACTATTCACTATTCGAAAGCATCTCGAGATAGTCGAGCAGGCTGGCCATTTCTTTGACGGAGAATCCGGCCATCAATCCTTCGGGCATGATGGAGGTTTCGAGGGTGCGACGTTCCTGGATTTCGGTCTTTCGAATGCTATGCTCCTGGGCGATGATGTCCCTCAATACCACTTCGTCGCCCGCTTCGTTCACCACAAATCCCGTCAATTCCTGACCGTTTTTCAGACTGATCAGGTTGGTGGCGAATCCCTGCGCGATGGTTTTGTTCGGGTCAAGAATGGATATGGCAAGATCGTTTCGACGGTAGGTGTTCGCGATGTTGCCCAGGTATGGTCCTTTCTGTTGCTGATCCTGACTGACCGTGTGGCAGGTCACACAGGCCGCCCGCATGAAGACGGCTTCACCGAGTGCGATGTCTCCCTTGAATTCGATCACTTGTTCGAGCGCTTTTTCTTGTGTCAGATCTCCTATTTTGGGCGTTTTATCTTCACCGGGTTCAGGGATGCGCAGTCTGCGTGCTGCCGCTTTGGCGGCGCTGGCGATGTCTGGATCAAAATCGTTCAATGAAGCCCTGATCCGTGCGTCCAGATAATGGTTGCGCATTTGTGCCGCCGCTTTCATGAGAAGCACCCGACGGACGGGATCCTGCCAGCCCAGATCTATTGCTTTTCGGACATGTACAGTGACTTCCGGACCGATGTTTTTGCGGTCAGCCAATTGGAGCAGCGCGGCGTTGGCCCATTGAGCTGCGGGCGATTCCAGGTCGTTTGCCGCCAGTTTTTCCAGTTGTTCATGTTGATCAATCAACAGAGAGCTTCTCAAAAAGGCCTGACGTCCGGCAGCCTGTTCCTTTCCGGAACCTTCGGCTTTGTCGAGTGTGCTCAGGGCGGTCAACATGGCGGCCAGCGCCGATTCGTGACGTGTCTTGGCCAAGCCTTCGATGGTTTGTGACAGCACGGCGGGGGTGGAAGAAATATTCCGCGCGGATTTGATCAGCAGGGGAATAGCCTTCGCAGGAATATCTTCAATGGCCGCCAATTGGGATACTGCGGCACTGACATGTGTTTCGTCGCTCAGGGCAAGATCGATGATGCGTTCCAATGCTTCGTTGGATTGGATGCGATTCCGGTTCATTTCCCGAACCACCATTGCCGCTTCTTCCGGATTGGCGGTTGAAAGTTCCTTTTTCAGGGCATCAAGGATGCGTTCGGATTGTCCCCAGGCGTCCAGTTGGTAATAGGGACCACGAGTATCGGGGCGTGTCCCCCAGCTGTCGCCTTTCCATTCGGCTTCCCGGTGGTAGAGCCGGCAAAGAGCGGCTACGACATGTGGTTTAATGGAAGATTTGTCGGGATCCTGCAGTCGTGCGATCAAGCCTTCCACCACATCTGATTGATGGATGCGCATCAAGGCAAACGAAGCACCTTGCTTTTGTGCTTCACTGGAAGCAGTGGAATCCAGAACGGCAAAGCATGCTTCGCTGGCTCCAAGTTTGGCCAGTGCGCGGAACGCCGTATGCGCGATGACTCCGTCCGTATGACCCAGACTGGCGGCAATGTCATTGGCGGTGTTGAGGCGTCCCTGATGGGTGGCGGCAATCAAGGCTTCGAGTCGTGTACGGGGATCGTTGCTGTCCAGTCCGGACTCGAACAGTTCCGCACTGACAGGTCCGGGTTGACCGGCGGTCTGGAGGTCCAGTCCCATGTCTCCCAACGCACGCAATACGAATGCTTGTATCGATGCATCCTTTAGAAATGGCTGAACACTGGTGATGACTTCTTCGCTGTTCCGGCTGTCGATGCCCCGTTGGGTGACCGTGTAAAGCGCTGCAACGCGGGCGCGCAGTTCCCTGCTTTTGTTGGAAGCCAGTTTTAACAATGACTCCGTTGTTTGAGGTGTCGCATCCCGACGGAGCAGGGTGCGTTGGGCTGTGAGGGCGCGGATGTGGCTGGGGGATTCGAGCAGTTTGATCAACTGTTCGTTTGTCAGACGATTGAAATCGGGCAATGGATCAGGGGTGAATCCCTTGGGCGTGACACAAACGATGTAGCCGTGATCAGGGCCTGCCCAGTTAAACGTTGCCGGCCCCTTCCAACTGGCCTGGTAGACGCGACTCATCGCATCGACATCGGCATCGGTTGGGCGTGTGACTTGAATGAAGGGTTTGGGAGCGGTGGTTTCCACGAAGGTGGCCCCGCGTCGTTCAACGCTGTGATGGAACGTGGCGGCACGTCCCCAGTCACAGGTGAACGGTGCGTTGGCCCATTCAGCCGGGAAACCGGGTTCGTGGATATATACCGATCCACAACCGGAACCACCACCGTAGTCGGCCAGCGGTTGGATGTGTTCTTCACCGAAGTTCTTGTAGAGCCTTGGGTATCCATGATCTTCGAGCCCGGTGAAGTGGTGCAGTCGCACGTCCCATCCTCCACCGTCATTGGTGTTGTCCCGGGCGAACATATCGAGCAGGGGGCTCATTGGAGTGCCCAGGATGTTGCGGGTGCCGGTCGCGAAGAGTTGCAGTCCGGTGCCGTCTGGGCGAAAGCGAATGACGCCGCCGCCACGGTGCTGCAGTTTACGTCCGTCGGTTCCCACGGCATTCATGAAGCCGAAGTCACCGCCTGCAATGTAAATCCAGCCGTCGATTCCCATTTCCAGACCGTTGGTCGTGTGATCGGGCGGGCGTTGATCGAAATCGAAGGCAATGCCGGAAATAAGTCGTTTGGAATCTTCCGCGATCCCGTCGCCGTCCCGGTCATAATGCACGCTGATGTGGGGGGGGTGAAGCAGGTAAAGACGGTCGTTGTCCCAGATCAATCCCCTGGGTGAATCAATGTCCTTGATGAATTCCTTGACTTCGTCGGCCTTCCCGTCGTCGTCAGTGTCGCGCAGGCGCAATACGCGGCCCCGGTGCGGGTTTCGTCCCAATGAACCGTTTCCATCGCTGGAAACGTAGAGGTCTCCGTTGGGTGAAGCTGCTACATAGACCGGATAATTAGCCGTGGCGGATGAGGCAAACAATGTGACGTCGAATCCCTCCGGAACTTTGACATCTTTCAGAATGGTTTCTTCTTCAGCGCTGTTTAATGCGACGATTTTCGGAGTGATGTTGCCCCCTTTTGCCATAGGATCTTCCGCAGCCTCACGGGCAGCGGTCGCTGTTTTTTGTTCGTTGCTGTCCAGTTTTGGATAGAGGCTTTTGATGCCTTTTCCTTTGACCGCGAGTTCCCAAAGACTGATCCAGCCTCCGCCCGAGGTGCGGGTGCCGGTGAGTTTGAGGAACCTCATGGTTTTGGTTGGAAAGGAGGCGGTGGTGTTGCCTCGTTTCAGGTTGTCGGTGGCGTCAAAAAGCATGCTCCAACTCTTGCCGTCCATGGAGGATTCCAATTTGTATCCGTATGCATTGGTCTGGCTTTCCCAGAGGACGTCCACGCCGGAAATTTCCTGGGGCTTGTCAAATTCAAGTTGCAGCCACTGGGGTTTGTCGGCTCCGCTGGCGCACCAGCGTGTCTCTTTTTTGCCGTCCACAGCCATCCAGGTCCAGCGCTGGTTTTGTGTGCTGCTGGCCGTGATTTTGACCAGTGTGGCGTCCTTGGGAGCGGTTCCGGTGGGGTTAACTGCTTGAGGCTTGGGTTTGGCTTCGACGAAGGTGACTTTGTTTTTGCCTTTATAAGGTGTCAGATGTTCCTCGTTCAACTGATCGCACGCCCACAGCAATCCCCGGGTGACCAGCTCCAGATACCGAGGATCGGCGACGGTCTCCGTGTTGTGCCCGATGGTGGTGCTGAAACTGCGCGCACCCTGCTTCTCATTGATCCATGCCACGACTGCTTCGGCAACGCGCTCGTTTCCGTTTCGCCGGATGACTTGTTTGCCGGATGCCAGGGGATGGGCGTCGAATAGTTTGACATTGTTGTAAAGTTCTTCACGGATGGTGGTCCAGTCCTTGAGCGTGGCGGTGATGGGATGCTTGGTGTCGGTGAAATGAATGTCAATGGGGACTTGAGGGCCGTGTCCCGAGGATTGCAGACCCAGGTGCTTGAACCAGAGGTCGGTTCCGTTCCGGAAACTGTGCATGGCGCAGTGAAGATGGACCGCCGGGATCACCTGATGCGTTCGGAGGATGTTGTGCATGACCTCCAAGTCCTTGTTTCCGGCTGCACATTCATCGTGGATGACGATGTCATAGCCTTCCGCCCAATTCGGATCACTGTAGAGAGGCAGGGGCGGGGTGGTGGAACGATCATCGGTCCAGACCACATCCACCTGCACATTGGCTCGCTCCTGGATGCCTTTGGCAAGCACTTCGTGTTGATGAGTGTAATCGTGGCAACACCCCCCCGCTATGAGCAGGGCTTTCAACTTGGCGGCACCATTCTGAGCTTGCGCCGATAAATTTGTCCCCAAACAGAGGAACAACATCAAGCGAATGGCTAAAAGTGATCTTTGGCTAAGCATGATGCCGAGAATATGCCGAGGAATCCACCTGTTGTTCAAGAATCCTTTCTGGTGGATTCTTGCGATGGGGTAGATCGTATCGTCTCGATGCGCCCGCTAGCGCCAGCTACGCGGATGTGGGGGGATTGAATAGTGAATTTAAAATGGTGAATGGTGAATGAAAGGTGTGTGGAATACTGAAGGCTTCCCAAAACGAAGAGCAGAATTGTTTAAGCACGCCACAAGGTTACGCAGCGGGGACGGCACGTTCCACCTCACCGGATGGCTTCAATTCACCATTCACTATTTTAAATTCACTATTCAAAATGGGACGGCACGTTCTACCATGGGGTTGACTGCTAGGTAGATCGTATCGTCTCGATGCGCCCACTAGCGTCAGCTATGTGGATGTGGGGGGATTGAATAGTGAATTTATAATGGTGAATGGTGAGTGAAAGGTGTGTGGAATACTGAAGGCTTCCCAAAACGAAGAGCAGAATTGTTTAAGTATGCCACAAGGTTACGCAGCGGGGGCGGCACGTTCCACCTCACCAGATGGCTTCAATTCACCATTCACTATTTTAAATTCACTATTCAAAATGGGACCGCACGTTCTACCTTGAGTGTCGCGCTTTATGCGCCGGAAAGATACTCGGCGGTGATTTTGTCCAGGTGGATTTGGGCGAGGGTTTGGGTGGTTTCATCCAACGTGGAGATGGCTTGCTTCAGAGCATCCACATCGCCGGATTGTGTTTCCTTGTTTTCCCTTGCCAGCACGCTCTTAAGGGTTTCGACTTTGCCCTGGATCTCTTTCAAATACTCAGGTTCCAGTTCTTCGGCGCAGTCGGCGAGGCTTTGGGTGACGGCTGATAACAAATCATTGGCTTTGAGTTTGTTTTCGATCCAGCGTCGGGCATCCCAATCCTGCATGGCGTGTTCCACTGAGGATTCCACCATTTCAGTGACTTTATGATCGTCCACATCGATGGCGGATTTGATCTCAACGGTCTGTTCCTTGCCGGACCGGATGTCTCGGGCAAGCACGTGCAGGACACCGTTGGCGTCGATTTCAAATTGTACACCCACTCGGGGGACGCCTTTTGGCGCTTTTTCAAAGGAAACGACGAACTGACCGAGGCTCCAGTTGTCCGCTGCTTTCTCACGTTCGCCTTGCAACACATGAATCAGCATTTCCTTTTGATTGGCCACTGCCGTGGTAAAGACTTCGCCGGCCTTGGCCGGGATGGTGGAGTTGCGGGGGATCAACACATTCATCAAACCACCAAAGGTTTCAATGCCCAACGAGAGCGGTGTGACATCCAGTAAGGTCATCTGTGACATTTCACCGGTGAGAATGGCCCCCTGGATCGCCGCGCCCAGGGCCACGGCTTCATCCGGGTTTTGTCCGGTATTCAACTCCGGACCCGATGCGGTGTGAAAGGAATCTCCCAGGCGCACGTCACCGCGTGTTTCTTCAAAATCACTGCATTGAAAATATTCGCTGACCCTCTCGCGGACCAGAGGCATGCGGGTTTGACCTCCCACCAGCACCACTTGGTCCAGATCTTCTGATTGGATGCCTGCGTCACTGATGGCTCTCAGGCAGTGTTGTTTTGTGCGTTCGATGATGGGGCGTGCGATGGATTGGAGCGAATCACGGGTCAAGTCCACTTTGAAATGGAAATCCGGCGTCAGGAACGGCAATTCGACGGTGGTGGCGGTCTCGGAGGACAGGGCGATTTTGGCCTGTTCAGCCGCCTCTCGCAGGCGGGGCAGGGCTTCCTCCGATTTCGTTAAATCGATTTTTTCAGACTGGGTCCGGATGATTGACAGAAAATGGTTGAGGATTGCCTGGTCGATATCATTCCCTCCAAGACAGGTGTTCCCATGGGTGGATAAAACCCTGAACACACCCTCGTTCAACTCCAGAATGGTGATATCAAACGTGCCTCCACCCAGGTCATACACTGCGATTTTGGATTGATCCTTGAGTCGGTTCAGACCGTAAGCCAACGCTGCAGCTGTGGGTTCGTTGATGATGCGCTCCACAGTCAGACCGGCCAGACGCCCGGCTTCGATGGTCGCCTGTCTTTGAGCGTCGTTGAAATAAGCAGGTACGGTGATGACGGCGCGCTCAAACGAGCATTCCATGGCGGCTTCAGCCGCTGCCTTGAGTGATTTCAGGATTTCGGCAGAAACCGCTTCAGGTGTATGCAGGGCTTTACCCATCTGGATTTGAATGGGAGCATTCGGTGCTGCCTGAATGGAATAGTCGACTTCCTTTTCCCTGTCCGACAAATCACCGGATCTGCGTCCCATGAAACGTTTGACCGAGTAAATGGTGCGATCGGGCGCGATCGTCCGCATGCGCACCGCTTCCTCACCCACTTTCGGGGTGCTCTCATCGGACGGGTAGTGCACCACGGAAGGGGTCAGGCGTTTGGAATGAGCGTTGGCCAGGACAATGGGAAAACCAGAATCCACAACTGCCACCGCCGAATGGGTGGTTCCAAGATCTATGCCGATAATATTGCTCATATGCTTCAACTACGCCGCCAGAAGCGGGCACGACATCATGCCATGACGCCACTGAATTGCAACTATTTGCCCTTTTCAGCTGGGGGGAGGGGCGCAGTTCATTTTATAGACAAAGGAGAGCCAGGTAGACTTACAGCCAGCGCCTGACCTTGACGTTCGATTGAAAAATGGGATGGTCACCAAGGGTATTTTGCCGTAAGGTCCTAACATGACAGTTGAAGAAATTAGAGCGCTCCCGGTTACTGAAAAAATCCACATCATGGAGGTGATCTGGCAGGACTTTAGGGCTCAGTTTGAATCGTGCGACATCCCACGCCCTTTGAAGGCTCTTTTGGATGAACGGAGAGCCAGAGTTCAGGAGGGAACGGCAAAGTTGTTGGATTGGGATACTGTGAAGTCGACTATTGGGAGGCCATGATTAGCATCAGCGTTTCTGAAGATGCATTGCAAGATCTTAACGACGGTTACGTTTTCTATGAAACGCAGTCGCAGGGCCTTGGAGACTACTTTGCGACGTGTCTTCGTGCCGATATTGAGTCATTGAAAGTTTACGGCGGGATTCATCGGATTGTTTATGGCGATTACTATCAACTACTGAGTCGTGTATTTCCATATGGAGTCTTCTATACATTGGAGGATAGTCTCGTCACAATCTGGGCTGTGATTGACCTGCGTCGAGATCCTGCTTGGATCCGGGAGAGATTAATCGACTAATTTCGAACAAGGACGGTGCAGCTAATGCGGATTCCGGCGATGCTCCATTCGCATAGGTGATCTTTACGTTCGCTTGAAGACTGAAGGGCATCCATATTACCGAATCGCTGAGGGTTCCGGACTGATTGAACTGCTTGTGGCGGACCCGGAATTGGATCATCAATCACCTGCCACTGAACTATCCAGACTCAAATCGGTTCTATCGTTTGAAAGGGCGCTCGTTGTGGTTTTTCGGCATTCTGAAGATTTGTCTGTTATTTCAAGCTTGTGGGTTAAATATCATGCCAACATCGGTAGACCGTTAGAGCAATAAAGTCATATTTGCGAACAAGACGGTGGCCTTACAATCTTTGGGTAAATCTCAAAGGTGTTCTCTAACTAATTAACAAAGTAAGAGTTAAAGAAGGTTTTCGGGGAAATGCGAATCGAACAAGCGATACTGATGCTTATAAAGATAAGTAAAATACCTTGATTACTTAGGTAATGTGTCGTAGCTTGCCGTTGTGTGATAGCAAAACTGGCTATCCTTTGAATAAAAAAGCAAATAAATGAGCGCAGCTGTTGAAAATATCAGGGAATCACATTTACGGAGTGTCCTCAAGGGGATCTCGTGGCGCATCATTGCCACATTGACCACGGTGTTCATCGCATGGCGGACGACCGGGGAGGCGAAGACGGCTCTGGTTGTTGGCGCTATTGAGTTTCCGAGCAAGTTCCTGATTTATTATTTCCATGAACGTGCCTGGCAGTCGGTGCCCAGAGGACATGTTCGTCAATGGTTCAAGCGGAAAAAAGTGTGACCATAAAAAAAAGAACGGGCCATTTACGGCCCATTCTTTCTTCTGAAAGCGGTTTGACGAATAACACTACCAATCAAGCTTGTCTGGGAAAAATTCCGCGATGAGGTCTTCGTAGTAGGGTTTCAATGCCACCGGGTCTGGGGCGTTGTGGCTCTTGGTGTAGAGGTCGTATTTGTTGAAGTCCAACACCCATTTGAGCATCTCGCGATCGGTGTCATTGCAGAGATGATCGTATTGTCCTTCGCGATGCCAGGGGTAGAAGGAGTGGTAACGCAGCATGTAAAGGCCTTCGATGGGAAGGTAGGGTTTTGCGACTTGGTAGATGTATTCATCGTGTCCCCAGGAAATGTGGACATTGTCCAGCCCGCAGTTTTCTTCGTAAACTCCAAACTTGGTATTGAGTTCCGGGTTATTGCGGTCGGGGTTTTTGTCGAAGAATTCAGGAAACACGATCTTGTCCGAAAAGGCGCATCCAACCGGAAAGGTGTCTCCCACCACGGCCCATTGAGGTTCTCCGTACAGGCAAAGGATTTTGCCGAGGTCGTGGATAAACCCGCTCAAAATCATCCAACGCGGTCTGCCGTCTTTGCGAATTTCTTCTGAGGTTTGCAGCAGGTGCTGGAGCTGGGAAAGGTTGGTGTCCGGATCACTGTCATCCACCAGGGTGTTCAAATATTCCGCTGCTTCCCAGATGCCCATCTTCTTCCGGTTGAATTGGGTGAATGTTTTTTTCTTTTCCTTTACGAAGTCGTAGGTCTGCTTCGTGTGGTTTTCTTCATAGAACCTACGAACGCTCGGGCGCACGGTTTCCGCGTAGTTACGGAATTGGTCCTCTTTTTTGTTGGGATCGGTCGGGTTGAAATCAGCGGGATCTTCCTCCGCCGAACTGGTTTTCGGAGGCTCCGGGTAGCGTTCCTTTACAAATTCATCCCATTCTTCCATTACCTGGTTGTCCATGGGTTCTGACGGAGTATCGGAGGGTGTGCTCATATGATTCTGATTCGGCGATGGCGTCGCGTTGTTTGATGGTTCTATGTTTCAGGGTTTGACGTGTGCGCATGCTGGTGGATTTGTCGAGCTTAGGCAATGAGATTCGTCGGTATTCCAACATTTTTTGAGCGACTTTTGGCTTTTCTTGGGACATTCTGCACCGAACGGGTCAACTGGGTGGAAACCATGGGTAAATCAGAAAAATCAAACGGTCTGGAAACCGCTCATCAGGTGGTTGAACGTTCGTGTCCTGCTTGCCGGGAGAGCCGGTCGACCGACCGATGGAAGAAGGCGGATACTTGCTTCGTGCAGTGTGTGTCCTGTGGCATGGTTTATGTCCGGAAGGTTCCTTTATCCTTTGTCAATGGTGAGTTCTATGAGGATCGAACCGAGTCGTTTTACTTGTCCGAGGACAAACTTCAGTCTGATTACGATCCGGTTCGGTTTCAGCGTGAGTGGAAGCTGTTCCGTCGTAGGGTGCCTTCCGGTCGTGTGTTGGACGTGGGATGTTCCACCGGTGGTTTTCTTAGAGGACTACCAGCCTTTGGTTCCTATGAGTTGACGGGGCTGGATGTTTCCCAGGGAGCGCTGAATCAGGCGGAACAACAGGGGATCCGGGTGGTTAGAGAACCTTTCCTGGATTGGAATCCTTCTGATTCCCGCTTTGATGCGATTACCTTTTGGGCCGTGCTGGAACATGTTGAAAAGCCGGATGCCTTCCTGCAAAAGGCTGGGAGTCTGATCCGGCCGGATGGTATCTGCATCCTCCTTGTCCCCAATCTTCACTCTCTGGCTATCCGGTGTCTGGGCAGTCGTTACCGGTATATCATGGCGGAGCATCTGAATTATTTTTCTCCCACCGCATTGCGGAAAATGGTTCAGCGGATCGGTGGATGGGGCATTGAGCAGGTGACGACCATGCATTTCAACCCGGTGGTGTTGATCAAGGACGCGCTACGTCCCAGATCCGAGGTGCCCGATGCGGAACGGGCCCGGTTGTTGAAGCGGACCAATAAACTGAAAAAGTCGCCTTTGATGGCTCCGGTGAAGACGGTTTACAACGGGTTGGAGTCCGCGCTCACCGGTTTGTTGGCGGCTGATAATCTGGTTGCGGTGCTGAGACGCCGCTCATGAATCCGCAATGGGTCCCAGAGGTTCGTTTTTCAAGCGGCGGAGATCCATGAGGACGCGTGTGATTTCCATTTGATCATCATCACTGAGTCCCTCGGATGAGAGCAGGTTCTTTTTCATCAGGATTTCGTGATCGATGTATTTGTCGCGTAACCGGCGCACCAGCTCTTCATACTGTCGATCTCTGCTTGGGATGGCTCGGGCCTCGGTCACTGCTTCGGTGATAAATCGATCCGCTCCCGCCTGGCGACATTGGGTGAGGATGGTGGCCGTTTCGGGTTTTTTGTGCTCGGCATGTGCGTCCAGTGTGGCGATCAATACTTCGCGCACCACCGGGTGACGTATCCATTGCAGGTCCAAATGTTCAAACAGCCATTCCAAAGGTTCTTCTTCTTCCTCGGTCAGGACCAGTTTCATCAGCCAGTATTCCTGCACCGGACATTCCGGCAACGGTTCCACAGGTTCCTCCGGAATGTCGATGTCTTCGATCGGAGGTCCGTCATCAAAAGCGGATGGCTCGGGTAGGGAGCGTCGGGTCTGCTTGAATTCCGCCCGAATGGAATCCACATCGACGTTGAGCAAATGGGCTGTCTTCTGGGCATAGGTGTCAATCATCACCGCATGACCCGTCTTGGTAACGGCTTTTCCCATTTCCTGAACAATGGCCATACGATCCTTGTCGGTGCCGGTCGGGTGAGCCTTCCGGAGGTGCTGCAATAGAAAGTCAAAAAATCCTTCTGCTTTGTCGACCAGTTGACGGAATGCTTCGGCTCCAAGTTCCCGGATGTAACTGTCCGGATCATGTGGCGCAGGAACGTTCGCAACCCGCAGGTTGAGTCCGGAATCGATGAGGTCATCCATGGATCGCAGGGCGGCGTTGGTTCCGGCCTGATCGGAGTCGAAACAGAGAACGATCTCATCGGCATAACGTTTAACGATCTGGGTATGCCGCTTTGTCAGAGCAGTTCCCTGGGGGGCGACCACATTTTCGATGCCGGACATGTGGCAGGCGATCAAGTCGAGCTGGCCTTCGCAAATGACGGCGGATTTCGCGTCCAGGATGGCGCGTTTTGCTTTGTCCAGTCCGTAGATGACTTCGCTCTTGCGAAAGAGCAAAGTCTCCGGTGAGTTGACATACTTGGCACCTTTCTCATCACCTTCTACGACACGACCGCTGAATCCGATGACTCTGCCTTGCGGGTCATGGATGGGAAACATCAGGCGGCCCCGAAAACGATCGTAGTAGTCCTTTCCTTCCTTTTTGGGGACGACCAGACCTGCTTTTTCGATCAGTTCCGGATCGTATTTACGACTGCGACTCCAGCGGAGTGTGTCGTCCCATGAAAGCGGGGCGTACCCCAGTTGAAACCGTTTCATGGCTTCTTCGGGCACGCCGCGTGATTTCAGGTAATCGCGTCCGGCCTGGCCTTGGGCGTCATTCAGCAGCAGGGTGTGCCAGCGATGGGACAGTTCTTCGTGAATTTTAAGCAGGATTTTTTTTGCTTCGGCCTTTTCGGCGGCCTTGGGATCCTTGACGACTTCGATGGCGATCTTGGCCCGGTCCGCCAGACGTTCGGCGGCTTCATAGAAGCTCAGGTTTTCGTATTCCCGGACAAAGGTGAAGACATCTCCACCTTTGTGGCAGCCGAAACAATGAAACGTTTGACGCTGTGGATTGACGTGGAAGCTGGGAGTCTTTTCGTTGTGAAAAGGACACCTTGCCTTGAAGGACACGCCGGCTCTTTTCAGCGGTATGTATGAAGTGATGACCTCGACGATATCGCTTGCCTGCCGGATTTGCTCCACCAATTCGGGGCCGATAAAACCGCTCATGACCGGTCAGGGGTTGGAACGTAGCCAGGAGCGTGCGGTCGAGACTTCACCCGGTGTCGGTCCGGCTTTCAGCAACTGCTGGTAGACTTCGCGCGTGCGCACCGGGCGTTGGAGCGGTCCTGAATAAAGCTCGCCCAGACGCATGAGGACAGGGCGGTCTGATGGATCGGCCTTCAGCAATGTTTCCAGTTCCCGTGCGGCATCTCGCAGATGATCCTTTTTGATGAGAGCCAACGCCAGGTTGTAACGCGAATCGCGATGCTGTGGGGAAATGGCGAGGGCGTATTCGTAAGCGGGTAATGCCTTGTCGGCGTTGCCGCCGTTCAGGGCTGCCAGGCCGAGGTTGAAATAGGCTTCGAAGAAGGAGGGGTCGGCAGAGACAGCTCGTTCGTATTGGGTGATCGCTTCTTCGAAATCCGAACGCTGGAGTGCTTTGTTGGCCCGGTCAAACAGGGGAGCCGCTACTTGTCGGTTGCCTGCAAGGGGTGCTCCGGGCAGTAAATACCGATAGGGATTGAATGTTCTTCCTTGGGGCAATGGGGTCACGCCGGGCGCAGAAGGGGGAATGATCACGGGACGCTCAATTTCCACGACGGTTTCCGGATCTTCCTTATCTTCTTCAGGCTCTCCCACATCTTCGGAAGCCTTCGTTTCTTCTTCTTTGGGAACATCTGCTTTGACGACCACATTTGTTTGTGAAGCGCTTGAAGCAGCAGGAGGCGCGTCATTTTTTACAGAGGGCTTAACCGGGGTGATTTCTTTTACCTCAGGTTGTTCCGGTGCTTCTGTTTCATTCTTAACTACCAGATTAGCTGTGTCTTCTGGGGGGGGCGATTGTGTGTTGGTATTTGGGTCGTTTTCTTCAGGCTCCTTGTTTAAAACTGTCTCGGATGGGGTGGACTGGGCATTGGACTGGCTGTCTATGGCTGCTTCAGCAGGAGATGTTTCTTTATCCTGAGTCGCCAATTCCTGGTCGTCCGTGTTTTCATCTGTCTCCTTCGTGGTTTCAGTAGGAATCTCCACTTCAGGTGTTTTCTGTTTGAAAAAGCTGGCTTCAATACTTTCCGCAATGCTTTTAGCAATGGGGACGAGTGGGGATTGGGGGGCTTTGAATGTGAATTTGCGTAAATTTTGGACGGCAAGATCAGGGCGCTGTAAGGCAGGGTGTGCGATCATGCCCTTGTTCCAGAGGGCTGGTGTATATGCTGCATCACGTTCCAGAGCGGTGTGGAAGTAGTTGTATGATTCTGTGTTGTTTCCCTTTCGCTGTTGGATCAGCCCCATGCCGTTGAATGCTTTGGCATCCTCCGGTGACTGTCTGAGCAACCTGTCGTAGATGTCCTGAGCCTCAAGTAGTTCATTCAGAGCTATATGGGCCAAAGCCTGGTAATGCAGAGCGGCGGTCGATTGGGGACGCAGCATTTGGTAGGTCTTGAACTGATTGATGGCATCATCGTAAACGCGTGTTTCAAGGCGAAGACATCCCAGGTTAAAAACCGCTTCCGCGAGATTATTGTTGATGTTATAGGCTTTGGTATAGGCATCTCTCGCCTGGGCGTATTGTCCATCCTTGTGATAAGCCAGGCCAAGATAGTTCCAAGCCCGAGCCAGTTCGGGTTTTAAGCGGGTGGTTTGTTTGAATGAACTAATGGCTTCCTTGAATTGTCCGTTATCCAGTTGCGTCTTACCTTCCAGCATGGCGTCCGCCCAGGGCGGGGTGCAGCCGGTCAGGATGACTGCCGCCATCAAGGTGAACAATATGCCGTTCACCCACCGGTGTCCGGTGGAACGGTATCGAGTTTTATTATGGATGACTGTTGGATTTGGACTCATCTCTGACGATCATTGACCCTTTGAAGGATTTACACTATCACTAAACCAGATTCAAAAGCAATGACGGAACGTGTATACAGTGCCATTTGGGCGTCTTTCAGGGCAGTGCAATGCTGGATGCATGCTGGTAGGGATGCCCTCGATGCATCGGGGCTGCGCGTCCGGTGGTGTGTCCGTGCAGTGCTTCAGGCGTTCGAATACTTCCTGTGCGCTCGTGGCCCCGCGGCAGCGGGGGCCTACCTGTTGTGGGTGCTTTTGATGCCGTTGAACGCGGGTGCTTCCGAGGTTCAATCACCGATCCACCTGCAAAAGAAGTCCCGAGTCCTGGCTGTACGCGATGAGCAGGCGGTGGATCGTTTCCAGGCCAATCCGGACGTTGTGCGCCGTATGTTCGACGATCTATTGAAAGCCTACACTTTAAAGGATGATGCGGGCGAAGCCTGGAAAGTGTTCGTTAATCCCGACGATATCGTCGGAATCAAGGTGCTTTCCGACCCGGGCAGCGTGAGTGGGACACGTCCCGCCGTGGTGGAAGCTGTTGTGAGCAGTCTTCTCGAAACTGGTTTTCCAAAACATCAGATCATCATATGGGATCGCCGCAAGGGACTGCTGGTTGCGACCGGATATGATCAATTGGCCAAAAAACTGGGAGTCGGTTATGAAGGAAGTTCGGATTATGGATATGATCCATCATCCTACTACGAGGCCGCCTTGGTGGGGAATCTTGTGTATGGGGACCATGAGTTTGGGCAAAGCGGTGAGGGGATTGGTCGTAAATCTTATGTCTCCAAACTGTTGACGCAGAAACTGACCCGCATCATTCAAATCCATCCCATGCTGAACCACTACCTGGCCGGCGTGAACGGGCACGTGATTGGCCTTGCCACGACTGGGGTGGACAATCATTTGCGTTTTACCGTGGATGAAAGCCGCCACCACGAGTCCATGGCTGAGATTTGTGCCATGCCTGAGCTATACGACAAATTGGCCTTCAACCTGGTGGATGGCCTGATTTGTCAATATCAGGGTGAGGAACGAGGTTTTCTTCAATACTCGGTCATGTTGAAAGAATTACGCATCAGTAAAGATCCGGTGGCTTTGGACATGCTTTCCCTGATGGAGATCAACCGACAACGGGTCAAGGCGGGGCTGGATCCCCATGAGTCTGCTTTCCAACTCTATCGAAACGCCGGATTGATGCAGCTGGGCGAGAGCGATCCATCCAAGATCGCTATTCAGTATGTTCGTTGAAATTCAGGGTAGGATTCTGCCGTATTCGAAGTATATTGCAGCATGACTGAACCCATCCCATATCCTTTTTGAAAACCACAAAATGAACCCGCTATTCATAGGTGTTGAAATTGGTGGAACCAAGCTACAGATCGTCTGCGGGCAATCCGATGGTGTGATCCTGGCACGAAAACGGTATCGGGTGGATCCCGGGCAAGGCGCTGCAGGCATCCGGCAGCATGTTGAGGAGGGGGTCCGAGCGTTGATGAACGAGCATTCAGGAGTGCAGGGCATTGGTGTCGGGTTCGGTGGTCCGCTGGATCGGACCACTGGTAACGTTGCCTGCTCACATCAGATCGAAGGTTGGGCCGATTTTTCTCTGAAAAACTGGTTGCAGGATCTGAGCGGGTTGCCGGCAGTGGTTGACAACGATGCCAACGTTGCCGCTTTGGGGGAAGCTTTGAAAGGGGCGGGGATAGGGTTCAATCCCGTTTTCTACGTCACCCTGGGCAGTGGTGTCGGAGGTGGCGCGGTGGTGGACAATCACATCTACCATGGGGCTCACCCGGGTGAGAGTGAAATCGGTCATCTTCGACTGGATACATCGGGTCGGATCGTGGAGGAAGTTTGCGCGGGATGGTCGGTCGATCGGCGTATCCGCGAGGCCATTTCGCAAAATCAGGATTGTTTCCTGGCTAAAGTGGTTGGTGGCCCTACGAACGGTGAAGCAACCTGTTTGAACGAAGCTTTGGACGCTGGATGTGAGGTAGCGGAGAAAATTTTTGAAGAAACAACACGCAGCCTCGCGTTTGCGCTTTCTCATGTGGTTCACCTGATGCACCCGGAGGCGATCATTCTGGGGGGCGGGTTGTCCCTGATGGGGGATCGGTTGATTCAGGGAGTTTCCGAGCAATTGCCAAACTGGATGATGAAGGTGTTCCTCCCAGCGCCTCAAATCAAACAGGCTGTATTACGGGAAGATGTCGTACCGGTGGGGGCTTTACTGATGGCAGGGCAAATGATTGCTCGATCCTGAACCGTTGGTTGTATGGTTTTTGAACCGCACCACCGCAGTCGCGGGATCTTTGAGATTTTCGCAGATTCACGCAGTTAGATATGTAAGGTGTAAATATGATCTTTTATGCATGCACCCTGTCAGCTGTCATTGCCAAGCAGACTCAAATTGTCTCATTACGAATAAAAAAAATCTGCGTAAATCTGTGAAATCTGCGGTTCAAAAAAGTAAATCCCTATCACCTGTATGTGATCGTCCGCAGGCGGAATGCATTCGTGACTTCTTTTCCCGGCAGGGCAAGCCGTTGAAACTGCATCGCGTGGATCTTTCCGAGTTGAAAGAGCGTGATGTGACCATTGATTTGGTCCGGGACGATTTGCTGCACCCCATGATCGCCGGCAACAAATGGTGGAAGCTAAAGCATGCTCTCATCCACGCAGCGGAGCAGGGGAAGAACACCTTGGTGACCTTCGGGGGTGCCTATTCCAATCACTTACTTGCCGTAGCGGGGGCTGGATACCTGTTCGGTTTCAAAACAGTGGGACTGGTGCGGGGAGATGAAACCAGAGCCCTCAATCCAGTGCTGTCCCAGGCCCAACGTTGGGGAATGCATCTGGAGGGGATTTCACGGGAACGCTATCGGCAAAAACATGATCCCGCTTTCATCACTCAACTGGAAACCCAATGGTTTCCCTGCCTCGTCCTACCTGAGGGGGGATCGGGGCCATTGGCAGTGAAGGGAACCCGGGAAATGGTTGAACGCCTTACCACACCGCACGACTATGTGTGTTGTTCGGTCGGGACAGGCGGCACCTTGGCCGGGATCGTTTCCGGTGCTCAAAAGGATGTGACCGCACTGGGCTTTTCATCATTGAAAGGAGGTGCTTTCCTTGAAAAAGAAGTCGAGCGACTCCTGGAAGGACACCCCATCGGTGCACAACATTGGTCGATAGAAACACGCTACCACTTTGGAGGCTACGCGAAATCTGATGAAACGCTACGCGCATTCTGTCAATCTTTCGAGCAAACACAAAACGTGGCCCTGGACCCTGTCTACACCGGGAAAATGATGTTCGGACTCATGGACATGGTTCGCAAGAACATATTCCCCGCCCAAACCCGCATCATCGCCTGGCACACAGGAAACTCCAAAACCTAATAGCTAATAGCTAAAACCTAAATTGACACTGCTCGTCGTTCAGATACTGTTCACATGAACAGTATGACAGGTGCTTCTCCATTACAACGAACGATGGTTCATTTGGATGCGGACGCGTTTTTTGCGTCGGTGGAGCAGGCGTCTGATGCGCGGTTGCGGGGCAAGCCGGTGGCGGTGGGGGGCGAGAAACGCGGCATCATTGCGGCGGCATCGTATGAGGCCCGGAAATTCGGGATCTATACTCCGATGCCGACGGTGCAGGCGCGGAAGTTGTGTCCGAAACTGATCCTGTTGCCGGGGGATTACGAGAAATACGAACGTTTCTCCCGTTGGATGTTTTCGTATGCCTATGATTTTACGCCGGATGTGGAGATCACTTCGATCGATGAAGGTTATTTTGATCTCTCCGGAGTGCGCAAGCCGGCGTCCGAAATCGCACAGACCATTCGCAAAGCCATCGGGCAATCGTTGAAGATCACGGTCAGCGAAGGAATCGGCACGAACAAACTGATCAGCCAGATCGCGTCCAAACTGCACAAACCCGCCGCGTTTCAGGAGATCGAGAAAGGTTATGAAATCCCGTTTCTGCATCCGCTGGCCAATCACTGGCTGCCGGGGATCGGGGCCAAGACAGCCTCGCGTTTGAATGCCGCGGGTTTGGCCCGGATCGGACAGATTTCGGCGACTTCGACGGATCTGCTGCATCTGATCCTGGGAAACATCGCGCCGCGCATCCGGGAGTATGCCGACGGGGTGGATGAGCGGCCCATCGTGGCGGTATCCGCACCGGCCAAGTCGTATGGTAAACAGGAAACCTTCGGAGAAGATCAGACCGATGAGGATCGCATCGAGGCCACCTTGCGTCGGATGGCCGACACACTCATGGCCAAGGTGCGTGCGGATGGCAAATGCGTCCGGACCCTGACCGTCAAAGTGCGTTACAACGACATGATGGAGGATCAGTGCGGGGAAAGTCTGGAGGAACCCACTGATCTTGAGACCGATATTTACGGTCGCTTGGGCATTCTGTTGCGCAAGGCCTGGCGACGGCGGGTGAGTTTGCGTCTGGTGTCGCTCAAGCTGTCGAATATCTACGACAGTTTTTATCGCAGCGAACTGGCCCTCGACCGTGCTTCCGAACAACGCGAATCCCGTCGGCGTCTGGCGCGCATTGTGGATGACTTGAAACGGCGTTGTGGCTCCGGTGCGATCCTGCGGGGACATGATTTCATTCTGCGGGATGCGGTCAAAGAACGTGAACAAAATCCCGGACGAGAAAATTCGGAAAAACCTCCTCGCGAGCGAACGGGCGGTGTCACAGGACGACGACAGACACGAGTGTATCCACCTTCATCGACTCCGGGGCAGGTCATGACAGATCGTGGATCCCGCTATGGAAACACGCTGGATGCGAGCCAGGGCAATCGGGTGCCGGCGCCCCGGCCCAAGCCGGTGCGTCGTCGTGTGGTGGTGCCGGTGGCGTTGAATGTCAAAAGTTATTACTCCTTTCTGAACTCGGCCTTGTCGGTGGAGGACGTCGTGCGCTTGGCCTGTGAACAACAGCAACCTGCCGTGGCCATGGTGGATCAGGGGAATCTGCATGGCGCGGTGCCGTTTTATCAATGCGCCAAAGAGCAGGGGATTCAACCGGTCATCGGGGCGGAGATCGGTGTGGATGGCGATCCCTTGCTGTTATATGTGCAGAACGAAACCGGTTACCGCAACCTGTGCCAACTGCTTTCCTCCAAAACCCCCGTCGAGCCCCCCCCGCCCGCGCCCCGGCAACGCGGACGAAAAGGCCGGAAGAAGCCGGTTCCTGATGCAGCATCGGAATCGATGGCATTGATCCGGCGTTTGAGCGGACATGGACATTGGACGCGGCATCAACTGGCTTCCGTTCCGACGGATGGTTTGATCGCGATTGGAAAGGATCCGCGGCTTCAATCTTTTTTTGAAAACCGGTTTTACCTGGGCGCTGAGCACCCCGGGGCATTGAAAAAATATGCCGGTCAACAGAGTCCCGTGGTGGCGGTGACTCCGGTGCATTATGCCTTGCCGAAGGATTATTGGAAATACGATGTGGTGCAGTCCATTCGCACCCTGACGCTGCTGAAACAGCGTCATCCCGACAAGGACCAGAGCGGGGCTTTGCATTATCCGGCCATGCACACCTGGCGGGACCTGTGGAAGGAGCATCCGGAAGTGTTCGAACGCACTCGGGAGATTGCGGAGCGTTGTCGTGATTTTCAGATGCCCTTGGGACCCCCGCAATTTCCGGATTACCGTCCGCCGGATGGTTCGTCGCCGCGATCTTTTCTGCGCAAGCTGGTGATGAAGGGGCTGGCGGAACGTTATCCGGCGTCCCGGCGCGAACGTGTGCAACGACAGGTGGAGGAGGAACTGGCGATCATTCATGATGTGGGTTACGAGGAATATTTCCTGGTGGTGTGGGATTTGTTACAGGATTGCCGGGCGGCGGGGATTCATTGGATCACGCGTGGGAGCGCGGCGGATTCGTTGGTGTGTTATTGCCTTCGGATCAGTGATGTGTGCCCGATTCGTTTCGAATTGTATTTCAAACGTTTTCTGAACAAGGACCGCATGGCCTTGCACAAGTTGCCGGACATCGATGTGGATTTTCCGCATGATCGGAAGGATGATGTGATTAACCTGATCTTCCGCAAATACGGCGAGAAATACTGTGCCGTAGTGGGGGGATTTTCGACCTACAAATCGCGCGGAGCGATGGGGGATGTCGCCAAAGTGTTGGGTGTTTCGGAATACCAGATCCGGCGGGTAACCGAGCGATTTCCCTATGCGGGCGCGCGGGACATGAGCAGCTTCATTGCGAGAAATCAGGAGTGCCGCGATCTGCCGCTCCAGGAAGAACCTTATTCGACGGCTCTGCGGATGGCGGAGTTTCTGGACGGGTTTCCGCGTTATCCGAAGATGCATCCCTGTGGCGTGGTGTTGTCCCGTCAACCGATGCATCACCTCACTCCGACCTTCAAGGCGAACAAGGGATACCCGACGACGCACTTCGACATGGATGCCGTGGAAGAGATCGGTCTGGTCAAGATGGATATCCTGGCCCAGGGCGGGTTGTCGGTGATGCGGGATGTGCGGGAGATGCTGCAGGAGCGCGGGATTCGGATGGATCTGGATCGGTGTCAATGGCGCATCATGCAGCCGGGTGATGAGACGTTGTCCGAGGCGGTGGAAGCGCCGGAGACCGATCCGTGGACGGACCCGAAGGTCTGGGCGATGATTGCCGGGGGCGGCGCGCGCGCGGTGCATCATATCGAGAGTCCGGCCATGGTGAGTCTTTGCCGGATGTGCAATGTGCGGGAGATTGACGGGTTGGTGGCCATCGTGTCAGTGATTCGTCCGGGCGCGGCCAATGAGCAGAAGAAGCTTCGTTTTACACGGCGTTATCAAAAGATGGAGGAACCGGTCTATCCGCATCCTTCGTTGGCCGATTGCCTGCGGAGTACCTTTGGTCTGGTTGTTTATGAGGAGCACATTCTGCAGATCAGCGAACGGTTTGCCGGTCTGCCTCCCGGTCGGGCGGATGTGTTGCGACGGGCTTTGAACAAGCGGAAGACGGCCACCATTGAGGAGATTCGTCGCGAGTTTTTCGCCTCGGCGGTCAAGCGCGGGCATGGAGAGGGGAAAATTCAGGAAGTGTGGGAACTGGTCAGCGGTTTCAATGGCTACGCGTTCTGCAAGGCGCACAGCACGGCTTATGGGGTGGAGGCGTATCAGTCGGCCTGGATGAAGTATTACTTTCCCGCCGAATTCATGGCGTCGGTGTTGACTCAGGGGAAGGGGTTCTATCATCCGTTGGTTTATGTGCTGGAGTGTGATCGGTTGGGGATTCCCTTGCTGCCGCCATCCATTCATGCGCCGGGGCCGGGTTATCAGGTGGAGCGTTTGGGGAATCCTGCGGAGTCCCGGCAGACATCACAACGTCATCGACTGGCGAAACGGGGCATTCGTGTGCCGTTGAGCGCGGTCAAGGGTTTGACGGAGCAGACGGTGCAACGGGTGGTCAGCGAGCGTGCGAAGGGGCGGTTTGTCTCGATGGCTGATTTCCATCGGCGGGTGTTTCCGTTGTCGGATGAGATGGAGCGATTGATCCGGGTGGGGGCGTTTGACGCGTTTGGCAAGACGCGTACGTCCCAGTTCTGGGTGTCGCAGTTTTTGTGCCGGACTTTTTCGGATCGGGAATGTCCGGACCAGGGCTGGTTGTTGCCGCCGCCGGATACCGAACGTTTGCCGAAAACCACCTTGCAGGAACCTTCATGGCAGCAGCGTCTGGAGTGGGAAAACGAGGCCCTGGGGTTTCCGGTGTCGGGGCATTTGCTGGATCTGTATCCGGAGGTGGCGTGGGAGACCTATTGTCCGGTGAAACGTCTGGGACATTACATCGGACAGGAAGTCACCACCTGCGGTTTGGTGATCGAGCAGCGGCTGCATCATCAGGTTACGGGAGAGCCCATGAAGTTCCTCACCCTGGCGGACTGGACCGGGATGGTGGAGACGGAGTTGTTTGCGCCGACGTATCGGAGCTATGGATTGGCCACGGTGCGGTATCCGGTGCTGGAGGTCAACGCCCGGGTGGAACCTTACGAGAATGGGAGAGGATTTTCCTTGCGGGTTTTAAGAGCTGGCAAGCCCCGGAAATGTTCGGGATGACTTGGTGCTTTGTTTTGGTTATTCCCAATCATGGGAGTGACCATCATGTGAAAGCACTGGACAACTTTCTATCCGTTCCGGGTTGAAAAACAAATTTTCCATTGTTTATTGCCCAACTTGACTGCGAGGAATAGTTTGGTTGTATTGTTGGGAATGTCGGCAGTGTCTGCTTTTTGAATTTTCATAGATGCTTTCGATGGTCGCGCAACTGATATTCCCGGCACAGGATCTACCAACCTCAGGCATTGGGTGGGAAGAGAAATGAATCTTAAAACCAAACAACGGATGAATCAGGCGATTTCCACCCTCTGGGTTGGAGTGCTTGGGTTGTTGTTTGCTTATCCATTTCTGTGGATGGCGATGTCGGCGTTCAAAGAGAATAATCAAATTTTTCAGCCATTGGAATTCTGGCCCTCCAGCTGGAATACGGAATTCTTCCATCAACTTACGTCAGGTGAATGGATTCCGTTTTGGAAAGTCTTGATGAACTCATTGATCATCGCTGTGGGGCAGGCCCTGGGGGCGGTCTTCATTACCTCGCTTGCCGGGTTTGTGTTTGCGAAGCACCGGTTCCGGGGGCGGGGATTCCTGTTTGTGACCTGTTTGTGTTTGATTGTATTGCCGCGTCAGATGTTGGCCGTTCCACTATTTCAGTGGATCCACAGCGTGGGGCTTTATGATTCGATGTTTGGAGTGATTTTACCGGGGGTGGTGAGTGGCTTGGGGGTGTTGTATTTTACTCAGGTCTTCAAGCAGATTCCGGATCCGTACCTGGAAGCAGCCCGTATCGAAGGGGCGGGGGAATGGCGCACCTATTGGTTGGTCTTGCCCATGCTTGGTTCCTCTTTGTTGAGCTATGGTCTGATTCATTTTATCCTGGCCTGGAACGAACACCTGGTTCCCATGTTGGTCTTGAATACACCTGAACATCAAACCCTTCCTCTGGCGCTAAGCAGTCTTTATGGAAGCAGTCTGCGGTTTCCCTATGCCGTCCTCATGGCGGGTTCCTTCATGGCGATGATTCCCACCACTGTTTTCTTTTTGATCAGTTATCGACGTTTCAAGAATTCGCTTGCGAACGTTTTGAACAGCTAGTCAGAAACCATAATGATTTGCCCGGGCTGAGTAAACTAGCCCAGAATTTGATTATTTGATTATGCGTTACCAACTTGTTGTCATGAATATGTAAAAAGATGTCCGTATTTTAATTTTGTGACACTTTGTGTTTTCTTTGGGGCTGGTGTTTTGCAATGATGAACCGGTGCACGGCAGTTCTCAAAAACTATGGATCGTTGTTGAGGTTAGGATCTTCGTTGGGATTTTATGTTTCAACCTGTTTTCCGGAATCTTGCCGCTTCGCATGCATGGTGAACCTGTATCATCTCAGGATTACGTTTTTGAAAGATATCACCCGTGTGATGATATAGGTTTTGAGAATATCTACGATATAGAATTAGGGGCTGGGACCAGTGTTTGGTTTGCTTCCTGGGGGGATGGCATCGCACGTGTCGATGAAACAAGTTGGCGACATTACAGCGAAGATTCAGAATCACCACTGCCATCAAATTTCGTGAAATCACTCACCTTTCATGCAGAAAGAAATCAACTTTGGGCAGCTACGACAAAAGGAGTCGTGGTTATTAGCGGAGACGAAGTCCAAAAAGTTCCCCTTCCAGAAAACTTTGAACCAACCTGTGTCTTGATCAATGATGATCAAACCGTCTTCATTGGATCCAGAAAGGGGCAGGTGATCACCTCTTCACTTAGCCGGTTTGATCTGTCTGGCAAATTCAATTGGGAAACACTCCTTGAAGCAGGTCCGGGCAACTCATTCAGTGTCGATGAAATGATCGAGGGCGCCGATGGAAATATCTGGGTAGCTCGGAATCGCTCTGGAGTGGTCAGGTTATCAAGTGGTGAAACGCGCAATTTTACACCAGAAGAAACGGGGGTTAAAAGAGCTAATCAAATTATTCGCCTGTCAGATGACACGTTAATCTTAGCGGGCTCAGGTACGCCTTCGCGTTTTAAGGGAGGGCAATGGCAGCCAATATCGGCACTCGAAGCCGTTTATCGTTCCTGTGAATTGGTGGACGGTAACCTGATTTTTGGAAAATTAAACGGCAATATCATCACTCTGGACGGTTCCAAAATAGAGGTTTTATGGAATCCTGATCAATCGAATATCAGAATAAGATCCATCGTTCAGGATCACAGCGGCAGGATTTGGCTTGGAGAAAAAGGAGGCATAATCAAAGGCGCTCCGAGGCGCTAGATCAATTCCGGCTTGGCTGAAAATTACAGAGGGAGGTTTATTGGGATTGCCTGTATTTACACCGACTCACATGGTTTCCTTGCGATCAATGATCAAAACGAACTGACCAGCTACGATCCATCCACCAAACAATGGGTAACCAAAATGGCTTTGCCTGGTGCCCCTTCATTTGATCAGGAGATGATCATTGTCAACGGACTATTACGCATTTTATCGGAGGGCAAAATTTACGATGTCAATCTTGACTCCTTTCAGTTGGGCGATAGGACCCACTCTCCCACACAAACGCGGATAACCGGTTTTATTAACTATGGAAAAGAATCCATTTTCATATCCAGTATGGAAGGTTGTTTTTTGTGGGAAAATGGAAAGTGGGTAAGTTTCGGGAGCAAGGACGCAGCTTATGCCTCTTGTGTCGTACCCTTGTCTGAGCCCATTGCCATCATCAGAGAGGATGGAGTGGAGCTATGGAGAAAAGGATCATTGGTGCATTCGTGGGAGGAACCCACACGTCATGCTGACACAAAGTACTATTTTGTGGAACCGATCGATGATCATACCTCCATTGCCGGGATCCTGGGACAGGGCCTTTATTTGTTGGAGGCAGGAAAACCATATGTGGCGTTAGACAATTGCAATGGGCTTCACAGTAAACGATGCACGAGTGCTTTGAACGCCACGAATGGCGATCTTTGGGTTGGTTATGAGGGAGGAGGCGTTGCATGTCTGCGTGATGGTCGTTGGGTGGAGTTCGCCTTTGACAATGGAGTGCTCAACGAAACGGTGCTGGGAATCATTGAACATCCCTCAGGTGAAATTTGGGTGACGACGGAGGATTATGGGCTTTTCAGGTTCAACCCGGATCAAATTGCCCCTGAAACTACGATGGCCCGAGCCCCGGACAAGCTTGGGAGAAATCAAGTGGCTGTGTTTGCATTTGAGGGGCACGATGGATGGCATGAGACAAAAGAACAGGACCTGGTGTTTTCATGGAGAATTGTATCCTCTGCTGAGCCTGAGTTATCGCAATCGGGTATATGGAGTGAATATTCAGCCAATCGTTCTGTTTTGATTGAAGCGCCCGGGAAACCCGGTGCTTACACCTTTCAGGTAAGGGCCCAGGACCGGGGCTTCAACACGGATATGACTCCGGCTATTCACGAGTTCGAGGTGACTCCGCCTTTTTGGAGCACCAGTGCTTTTTTGGTTCCCATGTTGGGAATGACTGGTTTGGCTGGATTGCTTGCCATAAAAGTATTTAACAGTCACAAAAAAATTAAACATCACGTTGATGAATTGGATAAACGTGTGCAAGAGCGAACGAGCGAACTGCAATTTACATCTGAAAATTTGCTGTTGGAAAAAGAACGCCTGGAGGCAACCATTCACAGCACCGCGGATGCAATCATTGCCATTGATGAACAAGACAGAATTACCTTTTATAACCAGGCTGCTCTTTTGCTCGTCAGAGACGGACAGCAGTTGCTGAATGGGAAACCATTGCATCAAGTGTTTCAGTTTTCGGATCAGATATCTTTCCAGTCACTTGTCGGTTCGGTCGATGATACATTCAATCCCAATCCATCCGGAATGGTAACTGCAAAAGCGGGAACAGGAGGCGCGGTGGAGTTTGAGTACAATACAGGTGTGGTGAAATCCGGTTCGAAGATTATAGGTTTCGTGTTGGCTTTCAGGGATCGTTCCACCATGAAGGAATTGGAGCGTGAACGACAAAGACGCAGCAATCTGGAATCTCATGGTTTGGTGGCGGGTGGCATTGCTCATGATTTTAATAATTTCCTTGCAGCGATTTTGGGTAATATCTCAGTTTTGGAACAAATATGTCCGGATGATGCAAAGGTGAAGAAAGCGCTGCAACAATCCCGCAGTGCCTCCATCAATGCAAAATCTTTGACCAAACAGCTGTTGACCTTCGCCAAGGGAGGGAATCCTAATCTTGAACTTGGAAATCTTGCTGAAACAGTTCGATCCTCAGCTGAGTTTTGTGTTCGTGGAACAGCTCATGAGTGTCAGTTTGACATCGATCCAGACCTTCCACTGGTTGAAATGGATGCCGGTCAAATGACCCACGTGATTCATAACATCGTTTTGAATGCTATGCAGTCCATGGATCACCATGGTGTCGTTCGAATCACCGCTTCAAAAGAACGGTTACGGAATGATGATCGTGAGCCGGAAAGAAATGTTGTTCGAGTTTCCATTGCCGATAGCGGAGAAGGCATTCCAGCGGATAAATTGGATAAGGTTTTTGATCCATACTTTACGTCCAAAACCAACGGTTCCGGGATTGGGCTTGCTGTATGCCATTCCATTGTCGAACAACACCAGGGAATCATTTCCATCAAATCCAAACCCGGTCATGGAACGGTTGTGACCATCGAACTTCCCGTCCCAGTCCAGGAGGTGTTGAATGAAGCGGAAAAGAAACAGGAATATGAGCGTCCCAGTCTTGTGAAAAAACAACATCTCAGAATCCTTGTGATGGACGATAATCCCTCCATTCTGGATTTGTTGAATCAATTTCTGGAACTTATGGGACATGAAGATGTTGGTGTGGTAAATGGAGAATTGGCTCTGCAGGAGATTCGTTCCTCACTGCACAGTTCAAATCCCATTGATGTTTGTATCCTGGATCTGACCATCCCCGGTTCTTTGGGTGGCTTGCAAGTTGCGGAAACGATACGCAAGGAAGGATTGGCTATCTACACCATTGCATCCAGCGGATATTCAGCAGATGAGATTCGACCTGAACAGAAGAACTCCGTATTTGACGACTTTCTTCATAAGCCATATACATTTGAGAAACTGGCCCATTGTCTGTCTAAAATCAATCCACAACGGCAGTAGGGCGAAAAGATTCTTAAAGTATCTATGTTGAACCAGCAAAACGAGGCCGGGGATTTATTTCATATTTGTTTACCTGGCTCCAAACCGGGTGAACGCGTTAAAATGATTTTTTGCCATATTCCTTCAGGTAAATTCCGCATGGGCCATCATCGTAGCAACCATAGTGTCGAACCTGGAACAGTTGAAAGTGTTCAGTCTTTTTGGATGGGACAGACGCCGGTGACTCAACAACAATTCAATTGCTGGAAAGCCACACTTCCGAAGGAAAAACAACCGGACTCTTCGGGGCCGAAGGACCATCCTGCAGATTTCATGAACTGGTTTCAAGCCATGGAGTTTTGTAAATGGATGATCGAGTTGTGCAAGGATCAAATGCCCGAACAGTTTGAACTGGCGTCATTACCTACTGAAGCTCAATGGGAGTATGCCTGCCGGGCGGGTTCAAATACTGAATATTGGAATGGTGATGGTGAAAAAGCATTGGATGAAGTGGGGTGGTTTGGAGAGGTTTCAAGACGTTCAGTGGCGAAGAAACGATGCAATCCATGGGGGCTTTATGATGTGCATGGAAATGTCTGGGAGTGGTGTTGGGATGGGTGGAATGATCTCATTCCCAAGAGACATAAAATTCAGCAAACGAAGAAAGAGAAGAAACTCATCGAGTTGCCACCAGAAGTTACCTCTTACCGCATATTGAAAGGTGGCTCATGTGAAGAACCTGCCAGTAAATGCCGCTCAGCCAGCCGCATAGAATCAATTGCCGAAAATTCAGCGAGTGATGGCGGTTTTCGTGTTTGTCTGGTGTCTCCTGTTTCATCGAGACAGAGCAAAATACTACATTTTACTAAATAATTTATGCCAAAAAAAGATGCATCAAGAAAATCACGACCAAATTTGAAGCGGCCCTTGAATCGGTTTTCCCTCAACTAAGGTGATTTCTTTTTCTTGGCATAACTCCGTTTGCCGAAGAGTGATGTTCCGATGCGGACGATGGTGGAGCCTTCTTCGATGGCGATCTCATAGTCGTTGCTCATGCCCATGCTGAGGACCGGGAAGGGGACACCCATGACGTCTTCACATTCCTTGCGAAGGTCGTTGAGTTGACGGAATACCGGGCGGGTTTTCTCCGGTTCCGGAGTCCAGGGTGCCATGGTCATGAATCCATGGATTTCCAGGCGGTCAAAGTCATTCAGTTCCTCTATCTGTTCGATCACCTCGGCGGGACTGAATCCGTGCTTGCTGGCTTCTCCGGATATGTTGATTTCGAGTAAAATTCTGGCTGTTCTCGCCTGTTTTTCACAGGATTCCTGAAGGGCTTCCGCGAGGCGAAAGCTGTCCACTCCATGGATCATATGGAACAGTCGTACCGCATCTCTGGCTTTATTGGTTTGAAGATGACCGATGAAGTGCCATTCAGCATTGCGTGGGCCTTGGGGGATTTTTAGTTTGGCTTCTTGAATCTTGTTCTCGCCAAAACAGGTTAATCCGTAATCTGATGCCTCATGGACGCGGTCAATCTTATGTCCTTTGCTGACTGCAAGCAGGGTTACTTCGGATGGATCGCGTTGTGCCTGCTCGCAAGCGGCTGCGATTTTCTGTTGAATGTTCGATAAATTGGTTTCCAATTCCATGGGCATTCAATTTTGCGCTGAAGGGTCTATTTGGATTCTTTGGGAGCAAGACGTTCAAAGTCGAGTTTTTCGAAGGCAGGCAGTCTCATTTTCAGGGGGCCGTATATTTCACTGGATCCGTGAATCGAATCGCCTCCGATTCCCTTAAGGAGAAACTGAATATGCCCACCTCCAACCAAGGTGGCATTGACTTCCCCTTTGCGCAAAGGGCGGACTGCATCCTGGATGCCTCCCATTTCAATCTTTTCCACCTCATCCAATGCAATGTCTGTGACGGTTTCACCCAATTGGTATTGCAGGGTATCAGCCGAAGCTCCGACCAGTTTTCCTACGAGTTTATCTCCATTTCGCAGGGTGAGCAGATCTTGTGTGGATTGCGGATGGTTTGTCGGAGGAGCTTCAAAGCGACCGTCCCATTCCCGGATTTTGATATTGCTGACGCGCAGAGCCCCCTGGCCTTGATGCACCAGGCGGATACCCTTGCCGACTCCGGCGAAGCCTCCCTGATCCACCCATCTCTTGATCAATTTGCCATTCACCAGAAGGCTGATGCTGTTGTCTGATTTATTGGTGCGAACATCAATGTGAGCTTTCTCGGATTGCCGGAAAATAGGTGTCTGGGTCATGCCCAGATATTGAAGGGGTTCCTTTTGTTTGACCATCAGGACATTGACGGCGTAGCTCGTCAGTTGAAGACTATAGAAACCTCCAAAATTCGGTTCCAGATCCTTGTCGGCGAGACTGACTGGTTGGAGGTAGTCGGTATAGAGCGCCACGGCGAGGTTGAGCGATCCTTTCCATTCCATATCGAATTCCATGCGCATCCTGTCCGGCATGCCGATGATGCGAGCGATGGAAGCCGCCTTTAAGGCATAGAAAGCGCCATTGCGATAAGCCCAGTCACCTCCGTCAAGTTCCTTGGTGGTGACCTTTCCCATGGTCCAGCCATCCAGTCCTTTGGGGCCTTCAAAGATGAATTTGGTGTCTGAATGCATGAATTCCGCCCATTGCCAGTGTTGACGGGGTATATTCAGTCGCCCGCTGAAAGGGGTGTCGATGGCTAAATAATCTGCCGTTAACCCCACCAAATCGCCGGTGTAAGTGTCACCGTTTGCCAGTTGAAGGCGTAGTCTTTCTTTGGGAATGCTGTTTTCGTTCGGGCGATCACCGAGAACAATTTCATCCAGTGATTCGGAATCAAATTCAAACGGTGTGTTGATATCGGTCCGGTTCCACAAGGTTTTGCCGGGGTATTCAAAGGTATGGAGCATTCCGGATAATTGATCTCCATTCACCAGTAGCAACATGTCCTTCGATAAGGGAGGTGTCGCGGGTTCGAGTTCGGGGACCGTTGCCAGGGGAGTCTTGGATGCCTCGGGAGCTGGTTGGGTTGTACCTGATGCAATGGGGGCGGGGGTGTTCGTTCCCAGCTCCTCAATGGTGTCCTGTGCCTGCAACCTTCCTGGGAGGATGCAACAGAGGCTAAGGGCGATGGTCCATGTTCCAATATGTATCCGCTGCTTGCTCATACTGTTGCGATTGAAGTTTAAGGTTGAACTCGATTTGTCGAATGGCCGCGCTCTTGAACTGGAGATCTCCAAAGTGCTGGCTTTCCCCAATCAAAAGATTGTCATTCCAGGAAACCAGGTTGAAAGACAGGCTGCCTCCACCGGCAAAGTGGGCGCGAATTTCCCGGGGATTATCAGGTTCGTTTTCCTCTTTGGCCGTATCGCTGTTGAAGTGGATTTGCTTGATCCGTTCCATCGGAATGCGGATGTCCCGTTCTTTGCGTAATCGAAAATGAACTTTGCGGTCCTGGATTTCCACCACATCACCCTTGGGTTTGTCGTGATTGATCAGGTAAAGCACGTCGCTTTCTGTTGTTTGATCCAGATTCAGATCGGATTCATCCGTGCCGTCCCATTCGGTAACCAGCATGTTGCTCAGGGAAAAGGATGATGCGCTGAGTTGAGAGGCGAGTGAGATGCCTTTGCCTTCCGCGACGAAGCCACGGTTATCACGGAATGTTGCGGCGAGTGTGTCGTCAATATAGACGGCAAACTTGGCTGTTTCACGGTGGGCCCGGATGCTGAAACGCGCCTGATTGCGGCCTGAGAGGTTTTCGATGCGAGTCTGACCAAGCGTGAGTACTCCGGTTCCGGGTTGAACGCGCTGGAAGGAGACGAACTGGGGGCTCAGGAAGAAGATGTAGGATCCCTGCCGGTAATCAAACCGATTGAAGGTATCCGTGAAAAGGGTCACACTCAGTTGATACGGTTGATCCCATTCCAGATCAAAGGACAGGTTGCAGGAATCGGATAAATCAAAATTTCTTCCCAACACGCCACGATTAACGATGCGTAATTGACCGTCCGCGTATGACCAACCGTTTTGCCCCTGGCCCAATTCCCATTCGCTGATGTCGTTGGGTCCCTCATACAGAACCTTGTATCCGCTCATTAGAAAGGCGATGCGTTTCAATGCCGCTCGGTCGGTCTCCAGCCGACCTCCAAACCAGGTGGTCAGGGCCACTCGTTCCTGACCGAGAAAGTCGAGGTTGCCGTAGATTAAATCGCCATTATTGAATTCAATACGGCATTCCGGCTGGATCTGACTCGACACGCTTGAACGAGGAGTTAGACGCAGTCGTGAGAGATGATCCAATTGAAATCGCACCGCATTGCTTGAAAGGGGGTGTTTCCAATGTAATCCCTCTGTATTCGATAATCCCTGTATTTCGCCGTGTAGGTCGGAACCGTCCGTCAGCTCAAGAATTTGGTCGGAAGAGAAACCGTTTTGGTTTTCCTGTCCTTGTGTGTTGATGCCAATGGATGCCATCAGCATTGCAATGGCCACCATGCAAGGTCTGGATAAGGTGAGTGAATGGGGCAGGACATCAACGTTCATAGATTGGAAGAAATCGGTAGTTTAATGCCAATGACAACAGAGAAGCCGAGGTGCTGAAAGTGGAACCGAATTGACCGTCCCAGCTTCCGTCTGAATTCTGAGCCTGCTTGAGCTCGGCGATGTTTTCCCTGTTCCATGCGTTCCATTCCTCTGGTGAGGCGTGGAAAAACGCCTGTGAGCCGTAATAGAGGAAGTAATGATAGTAACTCGAAGATTTGGTGGATCGCTTGAGAAAGGTGAAAGCCGATTGGTATGCGGCGGTTTCCTTTCGCTTGGCCAGCGCCAATACCAGGCAACCGATGGCCGTGCGGGGGCCGTTGGGGCCGGATGCGGAGGTGTAGCCGAAACCTCCATCGGTGGATTGACAGGATAAAAAGTATTCCAATCCTTTCTCAATGGCTTCCTGTGGAACCGACAAACCTGCGTTGCGTGCGGCAAAGAGTGCGACCATTTGGGCTCCGCTGACAGTGGTGTCGGCGTCTTTGCTTTCCGGTGAATAACGCCAGGCGTTTTTGGGATTGTTGGATTGACTGGTCAGAATCAGATTGATGGCGAGTTCCAGGGCAGGTCCGATACGTTCATCCACCACTGATCCGTACGCTTCCGCCAGCGCAAGGGTGGCAAATCCGTGGTTGTACATAGTCCTTCCGATGTAGCCGGTGCGTGGATTTTGTTCGGATAGGATAAAGTCCAAAGCGCGGCTGACGGTCAGGGCGTAGGGCCCGTGATTCGGATCATCGCCGTGCGCCAGAATGCTCACCAGGGTCAGTCCCACGACGCCTGGTTCCATGCCGTAAGGGCGATCGTTCCAGTTGCCGCGTTCACTTTGAGATCCCGAAAGAAACTGCAGGCCCTTGACGTAGATGCGGTCGACCTCCGTAGCGGCCAGATCAATTTGTTCTGTGAACAATTGTTGAGCCTGGGGCTGTTCCATTGTGGATGGAGCAAACAGCAGCACCCAGAGCAGCAGTGGTAGATAATGTAAATGACGAAAACTCATGGGGTGCCTCCATTCTGTGTGGATGGATTGGCGGTTGCCGGAGGGGTGAGTTGTTCCAGTTTTTGGAAGTAAGCTTCAAAGGAACTGCGAAACTCGACAGGTAAATTGGCGGCCTGACCGCTGCCGCGGGACACGCTGCGCGATTCGCCTTCGTTTCCATCGTCCTTACCGCCAGGGTTGGAAGATTCCTGATTGGTATCGCCTCCGGCGGTGCTGCCTCCGCCGGTCTGACTGTTGGCCTGTTCACCCATGCCCTGACTGGCCATCATCATCTGCATCATAAAGGACATCGCCTGACTTGCGCTGGAGGAACTGCTGCTTTGTTGAGATTGTTCGTTCAGAATATTAATCAGATCGGTCAAGGCGTGAACGGAATCGGTTTCCGGCTTGACCGCTCGGTCATCGGTTTGCCCTCTGGCCAGTGCGTCGGCTGCATTCCCCATGTGAGAGTGAACCTCTTCAAAGATGGGATCCAGGAAGGGCATCGGCAGTTCGGCCCGGACATCGAGCACTTTTTCCTGCATGTCACTTTGTTGTTGGCTGAGTTCCTTTGCCTTTTCGATGGTGATTTCGGGAGCGGAGGACTGTTGTCGTTCCAGCAGCTTTGTTTGCATGCGCAGATTCAGTTCTCCTTCGCGGGTTCGCAACAAGGCCATCAACTGTTCCGTGAAATCCTGTTGCTCGCCCTCACCACCACCGCCTTCACCGCCGCCGCCACCTTCGGAATCCTGTTCAGGCTCCAGGTGCTTGGCCCAATCTTCAAATTGTTTGGCCCAGGCCGCCACTTGATCGGCTGCTTCCATGGTGATGTTTTTGAGGATGAGTTCGCGGGAGGATATCAGTCCTTCTTCGGTCTGTTTTTCTTTCATTTCTTCGCTGACCTCGCCGTAAGGCTCTTTTTGGGTGCGTTCGAAGAATCGACCGATTTCTTCCTGAAGTTCTTTGGATTGCGCTGCGGTTTCGTTCTGAGTTTCCCCGAGCTTGTCATGCAGCGCACGCCAGCGTGGGGCCAGTTCGTCAGGGAACAGGCCAATGGTGTCCTCGGCTCCTTCCATCAGGGTTGCCTCAAGTTCGGTTTCGACCCGACTCAAAGAGCGAAGCCGTTGGGCCAGAGTCAAGGCCTGCAACTGATCCAGATCCTCATTCACCATCGCTTGGAGAGCTTCAAGGCTTTCCATGATTTCCTGCTCCGTTTGCTGGGCTTCCTGCATCGCTTGCTGTGCGCTTTGGGAGGCAGAGCTCTGAGATGATTGAGAACTTTGGGAGGACTGTGAGCTTTGCGAACTCTGTGAAGCTTGGGACGCTTCGGCGGCTTCACTCAGGGATTGTGCGGCTTGTTGCATTTGTTCGTTGGCCAACTGCTGCATTTCACTGAGGGTCTTCGACCATTCGGACATGACTTCATCGGTGAACGCCGGATTGCGCATGCCTTCGCGCAAGGTTTCCATTCCCTTTCGAGCGAGTTCGGCCAGTTGGGCGGCATTCAGTTTTTGGTCGGTTGCCTGGTCTTCCAGGCGCGATGCCAGGTCTTCGGGGGAAAGATTGTCCATGTCCGCCAGAGCTTCGTCGGTTGCTCCAGCGATGGATTGTTCCAGCCGGGATACATCTTCCAGTTGAGTCAGGAGCGCTTCGAGTTCCTGACGCACACGTTCGGCATGTTCGACCGAACTGACAATGTGGATGCGGTAGACTGGGGTTTCGGTTGGCGTGCGATCCGGATAGAAATCAGTGACGAAGCCGGTCAATTCCACCACATCACCCGGAGCAACGTCATATAGGTTGGGGCTAAAATAGAAAGATACCTTGAGTTCTTGCTGGGAAGCATTCAGGGCGCCGTCCCTGAAATCGAAATTCAAAGTGTCTTCCGAGGGTTGGATGCCATTCATCGTTTCCCAGTTGATGCCAAATTCGTTGACCCCGAAGTCGTCGCGCACTTCGGTTTTGAGTTCGAGTGCTTCCGTTTCCAGAATGGCCATTTCTCGCGCCATTTCGGGGAACTGAAACGATGGTGCCTGGTCTTCTCGTTGACGGATGCTCAGGTTCCAGGGTTGTGCGTTGGTGAATCCGAATTGATCTTTCCATCCCAAACCGGCTTCGTACACGTCGGTGGATTCCATCCAGTCTGTTGAAAAACTGGCGTCTTCAATGCTTACCGGCGCCAGTTCAAGTTGTCCCCACTGGAGGTTCACTGATTGCAGTTCACGATTGATGGTTCCTTTCAGTTGCACCTTGGAACCTTTTAGCAGGTCCAGGCCCCCTGAAGTGACGTCCGAGGTTTCATCGTCGTGCTTCAGATAGTCCGGCATGCGGATGCTGGCCTGCAGCGATGCCAGGGTGGGGCGTTGCATCGGTGTGACGGTAGATTGAGCCGATCCGTCTCCCACGCTGACCTGCATGGCTGTTTCTTTGAATTGACCGGGAATCTCGAGACGAATGTGATTGTCTTCAACTTTCCCGGTGACCTCGTAGCCTGATTCCAGTTGAACGGTGACTTGATCCGGTTTCCAGAAGGAAAGGTAATTGACCTTGGCTTCCATCCAGAATGGTTCACCCCGGATGGTGAGGTGTTCCTCCGTCAACGGCTCCACCGTGACAAGTGTATAACGGGGAGTGGCTCCACCCGGGTTGATCCATCTGCTGAGGGCGTTTGAGAAAGCTCCCGGCAGGAGGACGAGCAAGATGAGGGATGCTGCGGCAAGAAGTATGGATGTGAAACCCAGTCTGCGAAGCCATGTGTGGGAGATGGCCAGGGTGAAATTGCAGTTTTTGGCATCCGCGTCCACTTGTTGGACGGCCGCTTCGTAGAGTTCCTCGGAATAATTGGTTTCGTCCGATGAGTCTTCGGTCAGCTCAACAATTCCGAGCAAACGATCACCCAGTATACGATAACGCCGCTGGACGAGTCTGGAGTAGTCCCGCAGGTTCCGTTCTGCAATCAACCATCGCCATCCCCACCAGCCAATCGCCAAACCCATGATGGTTAAAGCTCCCAGAAGCAGCACCCCGCGCACCATGCTCGGCGTGTCCTGCCATCGGTCGAGGACGAACACGCAAAGGAAAGAAAACAAACAGGCAAACACGCACCAGACACCGCAAAGCGCCAGCTCGGCACGCCAGAGCTTCGCCTTCAGTTCGGCGAATTGCCCTTGAAGTCGTTCCGGCAAATGATGCGGTTCGATGGGTTGTTTGCTGTTCACTCTCTGCATACTGCTTTAGGTGTTCCGGTTCGTCAAATATGCTTCATTGGGTTCTGGTTGAATTTCAATACTTCCAACACTATACCAATCCGAAATATTTCCTTCCGATCCAATAAATGGACATCAATCCCAACAACAATCCGCCCCACGCAGGGTGTGACCAGAGTCGAAAGCGGATTTCAATGGGTTTGGGTTCCGGGAGCACCGAGATTTGTTCGATCAGGGATTTTAATCCCGAGGTGTCCACTTTCTTGCCCCGGGAGACTCTGGTTAATTCCTCCAGAACATCTCCGCGTGCGGGTTGACCGATCTTTTCCACCACCGGACGCAACACTTCGATCCGTGTTTCCAGCTTCCGATCTTCATCCGGAGCTTGAATATCCATGACATGAATGCCGGATTCGCGTGCTTCCATGGTCGCATGAAAGACGCCCCAACCACCTTCCTCCGCTTCCATTTGAAACGTCTCCTTGCGCCCGCTGGGGTGGGTGATGGTTGCGGACACTTTGCCTTCCTGTAGAGGATAACCGCTCCGATCCATGACACTTGCGCTAAGGTAAACCGTTTGTCCCATTTCTGGTTTTTCCGGGGTGTAGGTCAGCCGGATGCCTTCATCTTCCGAAATGTGTCTTTGATGTGCCATCCAGCGGACGACCTGACTCCAGAAGCGATAATGGTAGAGGTCCTCCACACCCCGACGCCAGCGCCAGGCGCTGTCGGTGCCCATGAACAAAACTTTGCCATTACCGAACGGTCGGATCGCGAGGAGGGGAATGCGTCCCCAATTGTTTCGGATGGAATCATGCACGGCCAGGATCTCGGAACCCGGTCTGCCTTTCTCCACGGCGGTGGACCAGTAAAAGCCGGGAAGTTGACGCCACAGTTCAGTGTTGCGTTCTGAGGAAATGTCGAACCTTGTCAGCCAATGGCCGGAACCCAGTCGGGTCAAGGCCAGTTGTGCTTCGTTTTGGAGTCCGATGCCTTCGGGACGCTCTAGATCGAATTGAACCGGGATCATTTCCTCAATCGCAGAGTCCAACCAGGTGGTGTGTCGACCGCGTCGGCCGGGCATCAGGACGAGCCCCCCTGCCTGCTGTTCGACGAGTCCGCGGATCAATTCGGCATCTTCGGCCGTTAATCCGCTTTCACCAATGCCGACGTCTCCCAGAAAAACAACGTCATAGGGGGCGATCAGGTCTTTGCTGTTGGGAAACTGGCTCAGATAATGACGTCCACCACCCATGCCGCCCTGCGGGTGAAACAACAGACAGGACATGTCCACGCCCGGGTCACGCTCCAAGGCGTTGCGGAGGTAACGGTATTCCCATCGCGGGTAGGAATCGATGACCAGCACCTTGAGGGTTTCCATGCGGATGTTGATGGAAAATTGAGCATCATTGTTGTCCGGCAATGCTTCGCCTTCCTGAACTGGCAGGGACAAGGTCAATGACCGTTCCCCGACTTTCTGTGGCGACCAGACAATGGTCTCCTGAAGATCGGTGGAAGCCGGCAGTATGATTTCCTTTTCGGCCACGATCTCGCCTTCGTCGCTGAGGGTGGCGGTGAAGGTGAAGTCTTTCTGCATGCGGTTGTGCGCGTGGAATGGAATGGAAATCTGTTCACCCATTAAACCGTAAGCCGGGGCGCTCACCGTGGATAATTCGATATCAGGCAGAGGTGTTTCGCGACCGACCTGCACCGCGAAGACCGGGACGGAGTGATTGCGATACTGAGCTCCTGCAAGAGCGGGGGAATCACCAAGATTCCAGTCGCCGTCGGAGATGAGCAAAACAGCCTTGAGATTGGATTCTCGCTGTAGCACCGATTCGAGAGCACGGTTGATGTCGGTACCTTCAACGGTGATGTCTTCGAGGTCTTCACCTTGTTCGGAAGGCGGTTCGGCAAAGGCGTCCACCATGAGTCGTGAAGTGGATTCGAGAGGTTCGAGCAGATCGGAGGCCAGCTGTTCGCTGACCCATTCCCCTCGGGAAATAACCTGGTTGGTGTGAATGACGTCGCGGGTTGTCATGCTTGCTGAGACATCGTTCAACACAACGACCGCCGGTTCTTCAGCCCATTCAACCACTTGAATGCGTTCCGGACGCAACAACGTGATCAACAGTAGCAAAATGATCAGAACGCGAAAGGCCTCCAAACCCAGGATTTGACGCGATTTTGCATTTGCCACGCATATCCTCCAGGAAAACCATAGCGCAAGCCCGCCCATGACAAGAGCCATGAGAATAAGCAGCGGAGAACTGGCAAAGGTCCAATGGCTCATGATGCGGTTCCTGCGGTTGAAGGTTGTGCTTTCTTCAGAAAGGCGGCCTGGGCTACAGTGCCCGGCCCGGTCATCATTAGCCAGCTTTCCACCAGCAGGAACAGCAACATTAGGAACACGAACACGCGCCAGACCTCACCCTGCAGTTTGGAATCTCCCTGGCCCGCTTTTTCCTGAAACATCTGAAAGTTCTGTCCATCAAAGAGGGGGGCCACTTCCTCCTGCGTCGTGATGGTGAGATCATATTCGGATGCCGGGGTGTTGACGGCGGCCAGACGCTCTCCCAGTCGATAAACTCCGGCGTGCCAGGCCATCTGGTGTTCCGATCCTTCATCAACCGGTTGCCAACCTGCTTCCAGATCGATTTCGCTGATCTCACCGCAGGTCCAGTAAAGTGTGCTTTCCAGTCTTCCGGTTCCGTCCTGACTCATGCGTTGCAGCATGGGGAGCAGCACGGGGCCTTGGTCCAATCCAGACCAGTCTCCGATCGGGAGTGTGGTCACAAAATAGATCGAACCTTGTCCGACCTTTTGATGCACCAACAAGGGTTCGCCATCGGAAAAGGCGGCCATTACGCTGTCGCTATGCTGAATCCGGCGTCTTTTCAGCACTTCCAATTGATCCAGTGGAATACTGAAACCTTCATTGGTATCCGCCAAAGGTCCGGTATCCTTTTCCCATCTGCCAACGACAAAAGATCCAAAGTTGGGGGCGGTTTCCATATCCATCCAACGCGCGCCTGCAAAGGTGGTGTCGCTGTTATTGGGGAAATAATCCGGGAAACACACCACCACGCCGCCTTCCGTGGCAAACTGCATCAATTGGGTGGCCTGATCCCCCTTGGGGAGTTCGCCCTGCCAGGTGATCAATGAAATGTCTTTTGCTTGAAGGGTGTTTCCGGACGGGCGCGTTTTCAGTTCGGCAGGTTCGAGGTTGCCGGCGTTGATGTGTCCCGAAGCCAGAGATAGCACATTGCCAACATAAGTGTGAGCGGCAAAGGCCAGCGCCCGATGTGACAGTGCCTTGCCGAAGACGAAATGGACCGCGTTGTTTCGGGTGTTGCCGTCGGCGGGAAGGGTCAGGGTCCCCCAGCCGGCATCCTGTTCCGATCCCAGATCCCATTGATCCTGCCAGCGGACTTGCGCCGCTTCCATCGGGATTTCGACGCCGGAGGATAATCCGTTGATCGTGCGGGTCGCGATGAGTGTTTCTTCTGCGAGTTTGCTCTGAATGACATCCGTCACCAATCTCAAGGATCTGCCTTCTTCCGTTTTCGTGACTGTAAGATCGGCCAACTGCACCCCGACATCCTGTTCTGTCTGTTCGTTGACAGCGAGCAAACGGAATCTCAAGGATTGGGGAAGGTTTTCAAATTGTTTCATCAACGAACTCCAACGATCATCGGTCGGCTGCCAGTTGGAACGTTGAAGGTCGGAGGCAATCCACACTTCGGTGGTGCCCGCCTGGTTGTCGATCAGCCATTGCAGTGAGCGTTGCAACAGGGAGGGAATGTTGGCCGCTGTGTCGGTGGGTTCGGCCATGGCATGTTCCTTGAGTTCCTCCATGTTGGTAACGGTTTGGGCGGAGGAAGAGGCGCTGTCGATCAGCACGAAATGAGAATGACCGATATACGCGGTCGCGGCTTGTTCCAGTAATTCCAGCGCTTGTTCACGTCGGGACAGGGAAGTGGCCGCCAGTCTGGTTTCCATGCTTGAGGAACGGTCCAGCAAGATCAAAACCGTATCGGGCGCCGACGCGAAGGCCCATCCCATCCAGCCGCCGGAGAGGGGGCGCGCCAGGAACAAGATCAACATCAATACCGCCAAGGTGCGAAACAGCAGGATTAGGAATTGTTTGAGTTTTGCCTTGCTGACAGAGCTTCGCGAAGCGGCGACCAGAAAGCGCATGGCAGCCCATTGTTGTGTGCGATGACGCAGGCGATTCAGGAGATGGATCACCACCGGCACCAGTATCAGGGGCAATCCAAAGAGTAGTATGGGCTGGAGGAATGTCATGCGTGCTGGCTGGTCCGGTCAGATTGAATGTTCAATGCCTCCATTTAACGGAAATTCAGAGCTTTGGCCCGGTCGATCAGAAAATCCGCCAGCACTTTGTCAAAGGGTTGTGTGGTCATCACCTCGCGGTAATCGCTGTTGCATTCATGACAGCCTCGTTGCAGGGCTGACTGGAACTGTTGGAATTGTTCCAGATAAGCATCCCGCACCATGGCCGGTTCGGTGACCATGCTGAAACTGCTTTCCAAATCCGCAAAGCGAATGGGACGGTCGAAATTAAAATCCAACTCTTGTCGGTCCAGTATGTGAAAGACTCCGACATCGTGCTTTTGAAAGCGCAGGTGTTGCAGCCCGTTGATCAAGGGTTCGATGTCCGTGAAACAATCGGAGAAAATCAACACCAATGCCCGGCGTCCCGCTTTTTCGGCGAGCTCATGCAGTGTGTCCGCCAAGCCGGTCTCACCCTTGCCCTTCACTTCGGTCAAAAGATTCAACATCAATTGAAGATGGGATGGAGTGCGTTTGGGCGGGAGTTCGGTGATTACCTTGGGGCCGACTGTTACCAATCCGGCTGCGTCGCCTTGTTGGACGAGTTGGTAGGCAAGGTGGGCGATGAGCTTGATGGCGTAATCCAGTTTGCTGCTATCACCACTGGTGAAATTCATGGACCCACTGCAATCCAGCACAAAGTAACAACGCAGGTTGGTTTCCGCTTCAAATTCTTTCAGGTAATAGCGGTCGGTCCTTCCCAACACTCGCCAGTCCAGACGTCGCAGGTCGTCACCGGGAACATATTGACGGTATTCGGCGAACTCGACACTGGATCCGCGATGGGGGCTGCGATGCATCCCCGATACGGAACCTTCCATGGCAAAACGCGCCACCAATGGCTGCGCCGAGAGACGGGCTGCCACTTTGGAATCGATCAATCCACTGTGTTTGGGTTCGTTGTCTGCCATGAAATGGTTTTCGTTCCTATCCCCTATGGAATGCTAAGAGCTTCTTTGACTCCCTGGAAGGATAAGGTGGATCAAGCCTTGTCCCGTTGAAGTTGAACCAGTTGATCGATCACCGATCGACTGGTTGTGCCTTCCGCCTGAGCCTGGAAATTGGTCAGGATACGGTGGGCCAACACGGGTTCGGCAACCGCTTCCAGATCTTCCAGTCGAGCCATGTAACTGCCCTGTAGCACTGCGCGGGCCTTGGCTCCTCGAATGAGGTATTGGATCGCGCGCGGACCGGCTCCCCAGGTGACCCACTGTTTGATAAAGGCCGGGGCTTCGTCCGTGTTGGGGCGTGTCTGACGCACCATTTCCACAGCCGTATCGTAAATGTGATCCGGCACCGGCACGCGCTGAACCACGTCCTGGAATTTCAGGACTTCCTCGCCATTGATCAGTTTCTTCAATACGGGCGCAGCTTTGGCGGTTGTTTCCCGGGCAATGCGTTTCTCTTCTTCAGCTGTGGGGTAATCCACATTAATGAAGAACATGAAACGGTCTAATTGAGCTTCAGGCAGCGGGTAGGTGCCTTCCTGTTCAATCGGATTCTGGGTGGCCAACACAAAGAAGGGGGAAGGTAGTGTATAAATTCGGCCTGCTGCTGTGACGCGATGTTCCTGCATGGCCTCCAGCAGCGCCGATTGTGTTTTGGGCGGTGTTCGGTTGATTTCGTCCGCCAGGACGATGTTGGCGAATATTGGGCCCTTGGTGAACACGAAAGCGCGTTTGCCGGGCTGATCGGTCTCCTGCAGGATGTCGGTGCCGGTGATATCACTCGGCATCAGGTCCGGTGTGAACTGGATCCGACTGAAGTCCAGCGACATGACCTGTGACAGGGCGTTGATGATGGTGGTTTTGGCCAGACCTGGAACCCCCATCAGGAGCGCATGACCACGTGCAAGGATGCAGATCAGCAGGCGTTCGATGACGTCCTGTTGTCCAATGATCGCCTTGCTGAGTTCGTCGCGCATCTGTTGATACAGATCTCGCAAGTGATTAATGGCTTCCAAGTCGCCCTCACTGGGCTTGCCTACCTGGTCAAGATTTTTAGGGTCCGTGCTCATGAGATAGTGTGACTAATCAAGAGGAGGTTGAGGCGAAGGTCAATCACCGAATTTTGACCATTGACGGTTTGGGGATTTGTCCTGTTTGATTCCCTTGCAATGACGCAGAAAATTCAACGTGCCCTCATCTCCGTATCCGACAAAACAGGCCTGGTTCCTTTTGCCAGGAAACTCTCCGAAGCCGGGGTGGCCTTAATCTCCACCGGCGGTACCGCCAAAGCCATCCGTGATGCCGGGTTGGAGGTGACCGATCTCAGTGATTACACCGGTTTTCCCGAAATGCTGGACGGAAGAGTCAAAACCCTGCACCCCAAAGTGCACGGAGGTTTGCTCTACCTGCGTGAGAACGAAACCCATTGCCAGACGGTTGCTGAGCACGGCATCCAGCCCATCGACCTGGTGGTCGTTAATCTCTATCCATTTGAAGCCACCATCGCCAAACCGGATGTCACCTTGGAGGAAGCGATTGAAAATATCGATATCGGTGGTCCCTCCATGTTGCGCAGCGCCGCCAAGAATCATCAAAGCGTCACCGTGATTGTGGATCCGGCCGATTATGATAAAGTTGCTGAGCAGATCACAGAGCAGGGGGGCACCACGCTGGAGTTCCGCCGGACCCTGGCAGCGAAAGTATATGCCCGGACCGCAGCTTACGATGCGACCATTGCCAGTCATCTGACCGGTGAATTCGAAAAACTGGCCTCCGATGACGCTCAGGCAAGCGCCACACCTTCCAATATTCACCTGCACATTCCCAAAGTTCAAGAACTCAGGTATGGCGAGAATCCGCATCAGGCCGCTGCTCTTTACGGCGATTTTCAGGAGTATTTCGAGCAGTTGCATGGGAAAGCGCTTTCCTACAACAACATCCTCGATTTGACCGCTGCCCAGAGTTTGATCGCCGAATTTGACGGTCAAGCTCCGACACTGGCCATCTTGAAGCACACCAATCCCTGTGGTGTCGGGCAGGGGAGCCAATTGGCGGAAGCTTGGGAGAAAGCCTTTGCCACCGATCAACAAGCGCCATTCGGGGGCATTATCGCTTCCAATGTGGAAATGGACGGTCCTTGCGCCGAAGCCATTGCCGGGATCTTCAGTGAAGTCATCGTGGCCCCGTCTTTCAACGAAGATGCGCTCGGTATTTTGCAAAAGAAAAAGAACCTGCGATTGATCCGAACCAAACAATCCCAGATCAGTTCCGGATGGCAGGTTCGGGCGGTTGGCGCCGGTTCTTTCCTGGCACAGGCATTTGATCAGAAAATGGTGGGCCAGGAAGACCTCAAAGTGGTCACCGAACGCGCTCCCAGTGATGATGAATTGAGCGCCATGTTGTTTGGCTGGCGTGTGGTGAAGCATTTGAAATCGAATGCCATTGTTTACACCGGCAAAGATCGCACTTTGGGAGTGGGTGCGGGACAGATGAGTCGTGTGGATTCCAGTCGAATCGCGGTATGGAAAGCTGGCGAAGCCAAGCTAAGCCTTCAAGGGAGTGTGGTGTGCAGTGACGCGTTTTTCCCTTTTGCCGATGGCCTGATCGCTGCGGCGGAAGCCGGAGCAAGCGCCGCCATCCAGCCCGGCGGATCGGTTCGGGATGAAGAAGTCATCGCCGCTGCCAACGAGCGCGGTGTAGCGATGGTCTTCACCGGAAACCGGCATTTCCGGCATTAAGTCCGTCATTGTCTATCGCTTCTAATTGGGCGATGATCCTGTCATGAAAACAAGCAGGATTCTTTGGTGCGCGTTTTTCCTGGTGGGCGTGCTGAATGCGACTGAGGTGATTCACTCACCTGATGGGCAGATTAAGTTATCCTTTGAATTGAAAGATGCGGGCGGGGAGAGTGGTTGTCTCGTCTATTCGGTTGATTATAAAGGCGAACCTGTATTGGTTGATTCCAAGCTTGGTTTTGAGTTGGCTGGTGGGGACTTTTTAAAATCGGGATTCGCAGTTCAAAGCCATCGTAGGCGTCATCACGATAGTTTTTGGACACCTGTCTATGGGGAGCGGAGTGTGGTGAGGGATCATTACAATCAGCTCTCGGTCTTGTTAACGCATCAGGAAGCCACCGACCCTTCGCTTGAATTGGTTTTCCGTTGTTATGACCAGGGAGTCGCTTTCCGATATCATTTGTCTCCGAGCGATTCACAGCAGCAGTTGCATATCAAAGAGGAATGGACCGAATTTTCGTTCACCGGGGATCATCCGGCCTGGTGTGTGACATCAGCTCAAGGAGTCTACTCAAAAAAATCCATCGACAGCGTGGGAGGCGGTGTGGAACGGCCCTTGACCATTGAGGTGGGTGATCAGGTGTTTGTGGCCATAGCGGAAGCCGGGTTGGTGGATTATGCACGGATGAAGCTGCGGGCGTCGAAAGAGCGGCCACACACTGTCCTGAGTGATTTGACCGGCGATGTCAGGAGCTCTCAGCCGCTCCAGACCCCCTGGCGTGTGCTCATGGTTGGGGATAGCCCGGGAGCATTGCTGGAAAACAATGATCTTCTCTTGAATCTCAACGAACCGAACGCGATTGATGATCCATCCTGGATCAAACCAGGCAAGGTCATCCGGGAAGTCACCTTGACCACACAAGGCGGCAAGGCGTGTGTGGATTTTGCAGTGGAACATCAACTGCAGTATGTGGAATTTGATGCCGGATGGTATGGGAACGAATACGATGACGCATCCGATGCCACCACGGTGACGGTGGATCCAAAACGATCTCCGGGACCATTGGATTTGCCCGAAGTGATCCGGTATGCCGAAGAACGTGGTGTCGGAATCATCTTGTATGTCAATCGGCGCGCACTGGAACGTCAGTTGGATACCTTATTGCCACTCTTTCAAAGGTGGGGGGTGAAGGGATTGAAATACGGATTCGTCAATGTCGGATCACAAGAGCATACGAGTTGGATGCACGAAGCCATTCGTAAAGCGGCGGAACACGGCCTGATGGTGGATGTGCATGATGAATACCGTCCCACCGGTTACAGCCGAACCTATCCAAACTTCATGACCCAGGAGGGAATCGGCGGCGATGAAACATCTCCGAGCAACGAACAAACCCTGACGATTTTATTCACCCGCATGCTTGCCGGGGCAGGGGATAACACGATTTGTTATTATGACGGACGGGTGGACCGCAATGCTTCGCATGCTTATCAATTGGCCAAGGCCGTGTGTTTGTATAGTCCCTGGCAGTTTTTATACTGGTATGACCGTCCCGAAGGTTCTCCCAGGCGAAAAGGCGGGGCTGGAGGACAGCAGGGAGTCATAGGAAATGAACCGGAGCTGGAATTTTACGATCGGGTGCCGACCGTTTGGGATGATACGAAAGTGCTGCAGGGACGTATCGGGGAATATGCGGTCATGGCACGACGCAGTGGTGCCGATTGGTTCATTGGTTGCATGAACAGTGGTGAAGATCGTTCCTTTGATGTCGCTTTGAACTTCCTGACGCCAGGTCAAACATATATGGCCCATGTTTATTCTGACGATGAAGATGTCCAAACCCGCACCCGCGTCCGAATCGATCGCTTTGAGGTGGATGCTTCAACGGAGCTGAAAATGAGTGTCGCCCGCCAGGGAGGACAAGCTGTCCACATCATTCCAAAGTGACAGTAGAAACCGCATCATACGAAGATTTAATCGGAACAATAAAAAACCTCCGGGTAGTCCCCGGAGGTTTTGTTTTAAGTAAAACTTTATCAGTCTACTATTACCGAAATATTCAGTTCCGCCTCAAGGCAGTTGAGTGCGCCCCATCAGATAGCGATCGCATTCCCGGGCAGCGCCACGTCCTTCGTTGATGGCCCAGACGACCAGGCTCTGGCCACGACGCATATCCCCGGCGGCAAAGACGCCTTCGATACTGGTAGTGTATTCGTTGAAGTTGGCGGCCACATTGGATCGTGCATCCGTTTCGAGACCGAGTTTCTCGACAATGGTTTGCTCCGGTCCGAGGAAGCCCATGGCGAGCAGAACAAGATCGGCTTTGATGGTGTGCTTTGAACCCTCGACGTCCTTGGGCATGAAGCGTCCGGACGTTTCATCACGCACCCATTCCACACGCACGAGTTCCAGCTCCTGAACGTCACCGTTGGCATTGCCAATGATGCGTTTGGCTGAGACCAAGTACTGTCGTGGATCATCTCCCTGAATCTCGTGAGCTTCTTGCTGGCCATAATCCACCTTGAAAGTGCGAGGCCATTCGGGCCATGGATTTTGGGGCGTACGCTCCAGAGGGGGTTTGCCGAGAATTTCGAGTTGGATGACGTTTTTACATCCATGACGGAGAGATGTGCCAACGCAATCGGTTCCGGTGTCACCACCGCCAATCACGACAACGTTCTTTCCTCTCGCGTCAATCGGAGGGCGCGTGTCGTCAAAATCATTATCGAGCAGGGATTTTGTGTTGGCAGCGAGGAATTCCATCGCGAAATGCACGCCTTTCAGGTCGCGGCCCTCAATGGGGAGATCGCGGGGATTGGTCGCTCCGCAGCACAGCACGACGGCGTCAAATTGTTTGCGAATATCCTGGATGTCATGAGTCACTCCTACGTGCGCATTCGTCACAAACTTCACGCCTTCCTGACGCATCAGGTCGACACGGCGTTCGACCACTTCGCGCTTTTCGAGCTTCATGTTGGGAATGCCATACATGAGCAATCCACCGATTCGATCAGCGCGTTCGAAGACGGTTACTTCATGACCGACTTTATTCAACTGATCCGCGCAGGACAGTCCGGAAGGACCGGAGCCGATGACGGCCACGGTTTTGCCGGTCCGCTTTGCGGGTGGTTGTGGTTGAATCCAGTTTTCTTCCCATCCGCGATCAACGATGGAGCACTCCATGTTCTTGATCGTGACCGGAGGTTCGATCACGCCCAGGCAACAGGATCCTTCGCAGGGAGCGGGGCAGACCCGTACCGTGAATTCAGGGAAATTGTTGGTTCGGCGCAAACGATCGAGCGCGTCTTTCCAGCGACCGCGATAGACGAGATCGTTCCATTCGGGGATCAGGTTATTGATCGGACACCCGCTGGCGACACCGGCGAGGGTCATTCCCGTGTGACAATAGGGAACGCCGCAGTCCATACAGCGCGCGGCCTGGGTGGAGACTTTTTCGTCGTCGCGTTCGGCGTGAATCTCTTTCCAATCCTTGACGCGTTCCAGTGGTGGACGATCAGGGATCGGTTGACGTTGGTGTTCGAGAAATCCGGTAGGTTTACCCATGAGAAATAAAGTTTAATAATTAAAATCAGTGGCCGGCCTTCACGTTTTCTTCGAAAGCGGCCAGGATGGCTTCGTCTCCTTGGAGCCCTTTTTCTTCGGCTCGGCTGATGGCGTTGAGGACCCGTTCATAGTCTGTCGGCATGACCTTCACGAATTTGGGAAGCAATGCATCCCAGTTATCAAGGACAGTCTTTCCGCGGGCGCTGCCTGTGAGAGCGACGTGACGTTCGAGTCGGGATTTCACTGCCGCAATTTCGTCTTCGGTGGATTCGATGAGCGGATATACGTTCACCATTTCCTTGTTGAGTCGGTGGCTGACGAAGTCACCCTGCTCGTCGAGGACGTAGGCGGTGCCTCCGGACATACCGGCCGCAAAATTCCGGCCTGTGGTCCCGATGCAGATCACTTCGCCACCGGTCATGTATTCGCAACCGTGGTCTCCCACGCCTTCAATCACGGCTTTGACGCCGCTGTTACGAACACAGAATCGTTCGCCGGCCATGCCCGCGATGAAGGCTTCACCTGCGGTGGCACCGTAAAAGGAAGTGTTACCGGTGATGATGTTGTCACAGGCGACAAAGGTGGATACCTTGGGCGGGTAAACAACAATTCTGCCGCCGGACAGCCCCTTCCCGCAGTAGTCGTTGGTGTCACCCTCAACGGTCAATGTCATCCCGCGCGGACAAAATGCCCCGAGACTCTGACCTGCCGAACCGTTGAATTTCAACTGTATCGTGTCATCCGGTAATCCTTCAGCGCCGTGACGCCGTGAGATTTCCGCGCCCACGATGGTTCCCACCACTCGGTTGGTGTTCACGATCGGGAACTCACCAGTGACTTTTTCACCCCGCTCAATCGCCGGTTGACAGGCTTCGAGCAGGTGGGTGTTGTCCAGTGCGAGTTCCAATCGGTGGTCCTGTTTCATCGAGCAATAGGTGCCGACTTCTGGGCCGATCTCCGGTTTGTAAAGGATCTTGGAGTAATCAAGCCCTTTGGCCTTCCAGTGATTGATCGCATCGCGCATTTCCAATTTCTCGACCTTGCCGACCATTTCGTTGATGGTTCGGAAGCCGAGTTGGGCCATGATCTCGCGAACTTCTTCGGCGATGTAGCTCATGAAATTCACGACGGCATCCGGTGAACCTTTGAATTTTTCGCGAAGGCGTGGATCCTGTGTTGCCACACCGACCGGGCAGGTGTTTTTGTGACAAACCCGCATCATGATACAACCGAGCGTGACCAGCGGTGCTGTTGCAAACCCGAATTCCTCGGCACCGAGGAGACAGGCAATGGCTACATCGCGACCCGTCTTCAGCTGTCCGTCGGCCTCGACAACCACACGACTGCGCAGGTTGTTGATCAATAGTGTCTGGTTCGTTTCCGCCACACCGAGTTCCCACGGAGCGCCGGCATGCTGAATACTGGAGCGTGGCGAAGCGCCTGTGCCTCCGTCGTAACCGGATATCAGGATGACATCCGCCTTGGCTTTGGCAACGCCGGTGGCGATCGTGCCAACTCCAATTTCAGAAACGAGCTTCACGTTGACGCGTGCGTTGACGTTGGAGTTCTTCAGGTCGTGAATCAACTGCTGAAGATCTTCAATCGAATAGATATCGTGATGCGGCGGTGGCGAAATCAAGCCGACACCCGGAGTGGTGCCTCGTGTCTTGGCGATCGGAGGCAGCACTTTGTGTCCGGGTAATTCGCCTCCTTCACCGGGCTTGGCGCCCTGAACGATCTTGATCTGAAGTTCGTCCGAGTTGACAAGATAGTGACTGGTAACCCCGAAACGTCCTGATGCGACCTGCTTGATGGCTGATCGACGAAGATCGCCATTTTCGTCGCGGGTGAAACGATCCGGATCTTCGCCCCCTTCACCGGTGTTCGATTTGCCGCCCAGGCGGTTCATCGCGATGGCAAGTGCCTCGTGGGCTTCCCGGCTGATTGAACCGTAGGACATGGCCCCGGTCTTGAAGCGTTTGACTATCTCGGAAGCAGGCTCGACCTCTTCAATCGGTATGGATTTGGAAGGGTTGACCTTGAATTCCATGAGCCCGCGCAACGTAAACATGTCGCGCGTCTGATTGTTCACCTCTTGTGAGTATTCCTTGAAAACATTGTAGTCTCCCGCCCAGGTCGCGCTTTGCAGTTTGTGGATGACCAGCGGACTGAAGAGGTGTTTTTCACCATTGGCACGCCATTGGTAAACACCACCTGAATCAAGAGCACGATCCGTTTCGTCGCGTCCGGAGCCATAGGCGGCCTGATGACGCATCCAGACTTCTTTTGAAATTTCATCCAGATCAATCCCTTCAACCCGGGATGACGTTTTGGTGAAGTATTTGTCGATGACCGCTTCGTTGAGACCGACCGCTTCGAAAATTTGAGCGCCGCGATAGCTGGCCACGGTGGAGATTCCCATCTTGGCCATGGTTTTGGTAACGCCCTTCATGTTCGCCTTGATGAAATTGGCGCGGGCTTTCTCGGGTTTCTTGTCGATCTCACCTTCGAGTATGAGATGTTCCGCGGTTTCGAGCGCCAACCAGGGGTTGATGGCATCGCAACCATAACCGAGCAGGAGAGCGAAATGGTGCACCTCGCGGGGTTCGCCGGATTCAAGAATGATCGAGACTTTTCCGCGGACTCCTTTGCGAATCAAATGGTGATGCAGACCACCCACTGCCAGCAATGCAGGAATGGCTGCATATCGGGAACTGACACCGCGATCCGAGAGGATGATCAGGTTGACATCATCCCTGATTGCTTCTTCTGCTATTTCGAACAGATGCTCCAATGCATCGTGCAGTCCCCGGCCCCGTTGAGCTGATCGGGGTTCTTCGACAGATGAGTGGGTGGATTCCAGGCCTTCCCGGTCGGTTTGAGGATCGAAAAGGATCGGCAGCGTGGCGGATTTGAAGCCTGCGGCTTTGAAATCACGGATGCGCCCAAGCTTTTCGTTGTCAATGATCGGAGTTTCCAGCTTGATCATTCGGCAGTTCTCGGGACCCGGATTGACGAGATCGCCTTCGGAACCGAGGAAAGTCACGCTTGCCGTGATCAGTTCCTCACGAATCGGGTCGATCGCCGGATTCGTGACCTGCGCGAACAATTGCTTGAAGTAATTGTAAAGTAACTGTGGACGATTCGAGAGAACGGCCAAAGGCGCATCGTTACCCATCGCTCCCAGCGGTTGATTGCCGGTTTCGACGCTCGGTTTGATGAGCATGCGGATATCCTCAAACGTGAAGCCGAAAGCCTTCTGACGCTGTAATAACGTTTCAGGCACGAGCCCGGGCACTTCACCGATCGGAGCAGGTAGATCAGCCTCGTTGACCAGGTTTTGGTCAAGCCATTCGCCATACGGATTTTCTGAGGCGATTTTTTCCTTTAACTCGGCATCTTCCACGATACGGCCTTCGCGGGTATCAACGAGGAACATACGTCCCGGCTCGAGTCGGCCTTTTTTGATGACTTTCGCTGGGTCGACACCAGAAAGCACACCAACCTCGGAGGCCATGATCACCAGGTCATCGCTGGTGACATAATAGCGTGATGGGCGCAAGCCATTGCGATCGAGCACAGCGCCAATCTGGTGGCCATCGAGAAATGCAATCGATGCCGGACCATCCCAAGGCTCCATCATGCAGGCGTGGAACTCATAGAAATCACGCTTGGTTTGAGACATGGACTGGTGTTTTTCCCATGGTTCGGGGATCATCATCATGACCACATGCGGAAGCGACCGCCCGGTCATCATTAAAAACTCCATGCAATTGTCAAAATGCTGGGAATCGGATCCTCCTCCGGTGATGACGGGGAGCAGCTTGCTCAAATCCTTGCCGAACAAATCGCTTTTCAATTGCATCTGCCGCGCATGCATCCAGTTTTCATTACCGCGCATCGTGTTGATTTCGCCGTTATGACACATGAAGCGGAAGGGCTGGGCACGCGGCCAGCTTGGGAATGTGTTGGTGCTGAAACGGGAATGCACCAGCGCCATCGAGCTCTCCATGTCTGGATGTTGAAGATCAGGGAAGTAGTGACCGAGCTGATCGGTCGTCAGCATGCCCTTGTAAACAATGACATTGCTGGAAAGCGTGGGTATGTAAAAATAGCCGTTCCCGTCCTGACGGTAGCGAAATCGGTAGGATGTGGTGCGGCGGATCAGGTAGAGGGCGCGTTCGAAGGCATCTTGGTCTTTGGTCTCGGCACTTCGCCCGATGAAAACATGGACCATTTTCGGCTCACAGTCCTTGGAAGCCTTGCCCAAGTCTTTATTGTTGATCGGGACATCACGCCAGCCCAACAAGGTTTGACCAATCTCCCCGATGACATCTTCCATCAGCTTCTTTTCTGAAGCAGCCTGTTCTTCGTCAGGACTAAGGTAGACCAAACCAACCGCGAAATGGCCGGGTTCCGGAAGGTCGATCCCTTCTTCTTTGGCGACTGTGGCGAAGAACTTATGAGGCATGGCCATCAACATCCCGGCACCGTCTCCGGTTTGCTGATCGCATCCGCAACCGCCTCGGTGATCCAGGTTTATGCACATTTCGATGGCACCCTGGACAATGGCATGGGAGGGCACTCCCTTCATATTCACAAGAAACCCGACGCCACAGGAATCATGCTCCTGAGACGGGTCATACAAACCCTGCTTCGGAGGCAGGGATGACTGAAAAGGTATATTTTGACCAATCATTGAGCTGGGTGACTTACCGTTAATCCCTACATTCTGTCAAGTACGCTCGCAATTTATCCCCCTAAAGAAAGTTGGTATTTGGTCCATATTGAACCTGGAATGGCCGGTCGGTCGTAATAAATGCAGCCATTTTACAGCATGATCTTGAGTTTTGTTTGCATGTCCTGGAGTTGACACTCTTTGGGCCACACCTCGACACAAACTTCATTTCGCTCTCGCGCGGGGAGGATGGCTGTGAGGGGATAGTTGTTCGGATGGTGTTTTCAAGGTCAAAAGCGTGAAGGAGTTGAGATATGATTTTATGGTGCGTTCAAGAATATTTGACTGTAGTCATGACTATGGTCATAATTGTTTTGTGAAATCGGTTTCCAAAAGCAAATTAAAAGCCCGGATGTTGGAATTCTTTCGGGAAGTGGAAGCGTCGGGCGAATCATTGGTCGTGACGGATCGGGGTAAGGAGGTACTGGTGATCCAGCCGGTGAGGCGATCTTCGGTCGGTCTATCTTCCGACGGGATGATCTTGAGTGAATCGACAGCAAACCTGCCTTCAGCAAAACCTCAAGCATCCGAACAGGTGCTTTTGGAAGAACTTCGAATGATGGCCACACCGGCTTCGCCGATCAGTGAATCGGAACTGATGGCTCCTTTACCCTTGGCCGATTGGGAAGTGGAGCAGGATGAGGATCGTAACCCATGGTCTTAGACACGCATACGCTTCTTTGGTGGTTGAGCAATGATCCCGCCCTTTCTGCCTTGGCGAGGGATCGCATTCAGGCCTGTCGTGAAGGGCGTGGGTATTTGATCATCAGTGGAGTTTCCTTGTGGGAGCTGGAGTGGAAACGGCGTTTGGGGAAATTGGCGCTGCCCGGTTCCGTCCGCCCTTGGTTGCCTCGATTGCGTGGGTTGCGCGGTGTCTTATTGGAAGGCATTTCTTTTGAACGTTGGGTTGCCATGGCGGAGTTGGATTGGGATCACCGGGATCCGGCGGACCGGTTGATTGCTGCCACGGCACTTGAGCATGATGTGCCTGTTCTGACCAAGGATCGCGTCTTTCATGCGGACGATTCCCCTGTTGATGCGGTTTGGTAAAACTTGTTTTCAACCCATGCCTGGTCCGGATGAATTGGATTTACAATCAGGCGATCCTGGGTGATGGAAATTTATTTAAAATATTAGCGATAATGTAGATATAGCTTCTTATTTTTTTTGAAAGTATTTCACGTTTGAGAGCGCTTTGAAATCGCTGTCCTGGGTCCAGAGGGTGGCTTGATGGATTTGAGCCGTGGCGTAAATGAGTGAATCGGCCATTGCGGTTTTATGTTGAATGCTTATTTGGGCGGCTTTTATGGAAATATCAATATCCGGGGCGATGAGCACTCCTTGTTGTAATAATTCGACCATCAATTGTGCACGTGTCGCATCAGCATGTGTCATGGTGTATTTCCATACTTCGTATATCGTGATGGTGGAAACCAACACGTTGCTCATGTCATCGATGGCTTTGAGGAATTTTCGAGCGTTCGTACCTCCGTGTGCTATTTCAATCCAAGCAGAGCTGTCCAGGCAATTTTTTTTCATGGCAGTTCTCTGTCTTGCTCACGTTCAAAAGGAATATGGGCACAATCAGAAAGCAATCCGACCAACTGCTCAGGAGATAGCATAGGGGATATTTCGATGTGGCCATCCTTTTCTGTAATGGAAAGGCGTTGGCCAGGTTTTAGGTCCAGCTTATTACGGATGGCTTTTGGGATGACGATTTGATATTTGGGTGAAATAAGAGCTGTTGTCATACGTTTTATATTTAGTATGACGAAAGGTTTTTTACAATCAGTAATTGTTCAAATGAGGGCTTACTTCTTCTGATTTATCCTTTTCACCCGGATGTTGCGGTAGCGGACGTATTCGTCGGTGTGGTTGCCTCCGCCGTGGACCTGGAGGGCGATGCCGCCTTTGTCAGGGTGGCGGAGTTCGGTTTCTTTCCATTCCATGATTTTGACGCCGTTGATCCAGGTGGTGATGTGCGGTGGATTACCCACAATGCGGGCCCGGAGTTCGTTCCATTGTCCGTGTCGCCAGAAGGAGGGCCAGGCATCCGGCAGGATGGGGAACGCGACCGGGGGTTCGCCGGTTGCTTGGGTCGTGATCTCGGTGACTTTTTCTTTGAAGCTGTAGTTACGGACGTGCGGTTTTCCACCAAGTCCTTCACCGTAGATGCCCATGAGGTTGCCGCCGCTGTGATAATCGATCATGGCCTGCCAGGCTTTGCCATCTTCGGTGCTGCGGAGAAACAAGCCGCTGTCGGGGCCAAAATCGTTTTTCATTTCCAGGGCCACTTCAAAATCACTGAATTGTTCGTCGGTGATGATGATGCCTCCGTTGGCGGGGATGTCTTGTGAGCCAGTGATGGCACCGTCTTCGACAACCCATTTACCTCCGGTTTTATGATCGCTGGCGCGACTGTGTCCGGTCTTGGTGCTGACGTGCCAGCCCTTGAGGGTTTTGCCGTCGAAGATGGATTCGAAGGCTGGTTCGGCGGCTTGAGTCGCAAGGGTTGTGATGGCGCAAGCGGCCACGATGGTTCGTGATAGGATCGATTTCATGTGCTTGGGAGATTTGCATCGTATCATGCCTTTGATAGGGGCGATTTGACAATCCAGATTTGTGGGAAATGTCAAAATTGGGGCGATCCAGAGGAAAGGGGTGCCTGTTGCGCGTACGTTCAACCTTGCAGGCTTTCCTGCACCTCAACGCGCCCGCGGCCCCACAGCAGCGGGGCGCTACCTTTTTGGCTGTTCACCCTGTTTGATAGGGCTGCTGACAAAAGGGTTGCATTATCGGCCCCTGGCGTTTAACCAGAGAGCTTACTATGGCAGGTCATAACAAGTGGTCAAAAGTTAAGCATATCAAGGGCCCGGCGGACGCGAAGCGGGCAAAAATCTTTTCAAAATTGTCGCGTGAAATTTTCGTCGCCGTGAAGGAAGGCGCCAGTGAAGATCCGGATTTGAATCCGCGATTACGCATGGTACTGCTCAAGGCACGTCAGGCAAACATGCCGTCCGACAACGTGCAACGCGCCATTCAGAAAGCCACCGGCGAAGGTGGGGCGTCCACTTTTCAGGATCTGACCTATGAAATTTACGGTCCGAATGGTGTGGCCATTCTGGCTGAAATTTCCTCCGACAATAAAAATCGTACTGCCGCCGAGATACGTCATATTCTTAGTAAGAACGGTGGTTCGATCGCATCTGCCGGAGCTGTCGTGCGTCTCTTTCACCGGAAAGGGCAGATCATGATTGCCCGGGAAACAGCGGATGAGGAAAAAGTGATGGAAGTGGCTTTGGAATCCGGGGCGGAAGATTTCAACGCTGAGGAGGAGGGCTATGAGATCCTCACCGAGCCGGGTGAATTCGAGGCGGTGTTGAAGGCGGTTGAATCAGCTGGTATCAGTACGGAAACGGCTATGGTGACATGCCTTCCCAATTTGATGGCTCCCGTGCCGGCGGAGGCGGCGGATTCCATTCAGAAGTTGATTGATACATTGGAAGATCACGATGACGTCAAAGATATCTATTCCAATGCCGAATTCCCTGACGAGGCCTGAGGATTTCAAGGGTGTTGGCGCATCATGTGGGAGTTTGTGCAGGATCTGCGAAAATCCGTAAAATCTGCTGTTCCACCCTCCAATTGTTCATTGGCCTATTGTTTAGCTTTCTTGTAAGCTGGATTCATCATGAAGCATGCCTGGGCGGAACGTTGGCTCGGACGTTTGGCCGGAGCGATCGGTCGACGTCCCGGTTGGTTTGTCTATCCTCAGTTCCTGTTGTTCGGGCTCTGTATCTTTTACACCGTCACTCATCTCGGATTTAACACCAGTCGCAGTGACCTGGTGGGAGCTGAAAAGCGTTATCACCGAAATTTCCTGGAGTACAAGGAACACTTTCAGAATCAGGACGAACTCGTCACCATAGTCGAGAGTGGTGATCCAGAAAAAAATCGTGAGTTCATAGAGCGTCTTGGGAGTCGTTTAAAGACCGAACCCGAGTTGTTTCGTGATGTTTTTTTCAAAGGAGACTTTAAAAGTCTCGGCACCAAGTCGCTTCAATTGATCAAAAAAGTGGAGGATCTCAGGCGCCTGGACGACACACTTGCGGACTCATTGCCGATGATCGAGCGGTTTGCTCAGGTGACCAATTTGAATTCGATGGTTCGAAGCATTAACCGGGAATTCAGGCTTTCAGGCAAATCAAACACCAAAACGTCAACCAAAGCAGAAGATCATCCCCTTGCAAAGTCGTTACCCCTGTTGACTTCTTTGTTGAATCAGGCGCGGGCCAGTCTCCATCAGGCGAAACCCCAGGTTGCTCCCAATGTCAGTAGTCTGATGATGGGGGGCGTGGGGAGTTCAGGAAAAGAGTATCTGCAGTTTGATGAAGGTCGATTGTTTCTTGTCACGGCTCAGCCTGTTTCGGATGAAATGGAAAAGCCGGCTGTCCGCAGACTGCGGGCACTGGTGGCTGAAATTCGCTCGCAGGTGCCGGGAGTCAATGTTGGCATTACAGGCAAGTCGGTTCTGGAGTTCGACGAAATGCGTCAATCCCGATTGGACACCACCAAGGCGACCATTGTTTCGTTGTTGTTGGTCACCCTGATTTTCATATTCGGTTATCAGGAGACCGGGCGTCCCATCAAGGCAACACTTTGTCTCTTGGTTGGTTTGGGATACACCATGGGATTCACCACACTCGTCGTTGGGCATCTCAATATCCTGACCATCGCTTTTGTGCCCATGCTGGTTGGATTGGCCATTGATTTTGGGGTGCACCTGATCACTCGATATGAAGAGGAGTTGCGCTTAGGCAATGCCAATGAGGAAAGTATTCGGAACGCGCTGGTTTATACCGGCATTGGTGTGTTTACCGGATGTTTGACCACGGCGGGAGCTTTTTTGGCGATGGGGATCACCGAGTTCAAGGGGATACGGGAGATGGGCATTATTACCGGGGGTGGAATGGTGTTGTCATTGATTCCCATGATGACCATGTTGCCGGCCTTGTTGTTGAAGGGGAGGCAGAATGTCATCGATCATGATCGTGCGATCCGTGGTGAAACCAAGCGGGAACGCCTTGAACGGATTTGGTTGGACCGCCCCAAGCGTGTTCTGACACTGGCCTTCGGTTTGTGCGTGGTGGCTGCGACGCAAATTCCCAAAGTGTATTTCGATTACAATCTGTTGAATCTTCAGACCCGGGGATTGGAAGCCGTGCAGTTTGAGCATAAACTGATTCATTCCGGTGAAAAATCAGTCTTATTTGGGGCGGTTATCGCGGACTCCGTGGACGAAGCGGTGGCCTTGGAGGAGCGTGTCCGGCAACTGCCTTCGGTAGCCAGTGTGGAATCCATGGCGAGTTATGTTTCGGCCGGGAATCAGGAGAAGCTGGCGATCATTGAAACGATCCGGGATCGGGCTGCCTCGGTGAATTTGCCTTCTGCTGATCGTGGTCCGGTGAATGTCGCCGGATTGAACCAGGGGATGTCCTTTTTATCCAGTTACATCAAACTGGCCATTCAGAACATTGAAGAGAAGGGTAAAGGTATCTCGCTCAAGCCGAAACTGCTGTCACTTGGGGAATCCATTCGCCTATTCCAGCAAGACATCCGCAAGATGTCTGAGGCTGAAGCACAGGAGCGCTTGACCGTCTTTCAGGTTGAATTGTTCCATGCCATCCATGAGATGTTGGGTGGGATCACCCGGCAAGACACTCAGTCATTGCTCAAATTGCAGGATTTGCCCGATGTGCTGAAACATAGGTTTATAGGGGATGATGGAAGGTTGCTGGTGCAGGTTTATCCCAGGAGCAATGTTTGGGAACGTGCGCACCAGGAAGTGTTTTTAAAGGAGTTGAGAAGTTTGGATGAGGATGATGACAATGACCCGATCATCACGGGAACCCCTGTCCAGTTGTATGAGTATACAGAATTGCTGAAGATCAGTTACCAGGAAGCGGCATTGTATGCTTTGGGTGCCATTGTGATTCTGGTGTTTGTGCATTTCAGATCCTTGATGACAGTCCTTTTGGCTTTGGTGCCGGTGTTTGTCGGGAGTGTTTGGCTGCTGGGGTTGATGGGGTGGCTGGGGATTCCTTTTAATCCGGCGAATATCATGACCCTGCCTTTGGTTATTGGGATTGGGGTGACGAATGGTATTCATATCCTGAATCGTTTTCATGAAGAAGCGCATCCGAGTATCTTTGCCAAAAGCACAGGCAAAGCGGTTCTGGTGTCGGCATTGACCACCATGGCCGGATTTGGGAGCCTGATGCTGGCTCAGCACCAAGGGATTACAAGTTTGGGGTATGTTATGTCCATTGGGGTGGCTACTTGCATGTTGGCTGGATTGGGGTTTTTGCCGTGTTTGCTGAAGTTGAGCCATCGCTCTGCTGTATAAAAAAACCCAGCGACAGCATGGCAATACTGTCACTGGGCAGCGAGGAACCAAGGTCTAAATAGCCTCAATTAAGACAATCACAAGGAACACTTAAAAGGGGGTGAAGTCAATGATTTTTACCGCGAAATGGGAAAAAGAGCATGCGAAACACTGCTATAACGTTAACGCGTTGGTGTCGTTTGGCTGAATTTCAGGTATTTCCATAACGTTTCCTCAAAGTAATCCTCAATTGACGTCATGATAATGATGGTTATAATGACTCAAGTGACATCCAAGGGTGGCAAACAAACAAAAGAAAAGTTTCTTGAATTCATTGAAAGCAAGAAGCTGCGATTGACGTCGCAACGGATGACCATCATTGATGTCGTCTTCAGCACGGAGGAACATTTCACGGCGGAACAGTTGTTGGAATGGTCCAGAGCCAAGGATCCCTCGATATCCCGGGCCACCGTTTATCGTACGCTGCCGCTCTTAACCGAGAGTGGCCTGGTGCAGGAAATGGACTTCGGCAAGGACTACAAGTATTACGACCCGAATTACGGTGAACATCCCAACCATCATCATATCATTTGCGAGGACTGCGATCGGATTGTTGAATTTGAGAGCAAGAAAATCGATCGATTGGAAGATGAAATCACCCAGAAGCTTGGATTTGAGATGCGTTCCCAGAATCTCAGGATCACGGCCAACTGCGAATCCCTCAAAAAACATGGAAGCTGCAAGCAGAAGCATAGTTGCCGGTGAGCGGATGTTTTCGCTTTTCAAAAGATAGCTACAGGCAACCCATGCAACAACTACCAGAGGATCAGGCGGAAGCCATTGCGAAAATCAAAGAGGCTTGTCATCGCATTGCCCATGAAATGATGACCTTGCAGCCCGCCATCACAAAGTTGTCGGATGAGAAATTGCGGGCAGGGTTGTTTGAAACGGTCTATCAACTGACGGCCAATGTTGAATCTGTCAAAAAATTAGTCATTCGCCATGAAAAGGGAGACGCCAGCAAGATCCTTTAATTCGCCGATGATGACTCACAGATCCCGATCATACCTAATCCCGTGCTGACCCCAGGAATAGCCATTCTATTGATCACCGGCTTCGCGGTGATGAGTTTCCTGTTTGCCTTGGCTGAGTCGGCCTTGTTTTCATTGGGTAAATGGCACATGCAGCGACTCAAGGAAGAGTCTCCGATGGAGGCCGATTGGATTACCTTGATTTTCAAGCAACCTCATGAGGCCCTCGCCACGGTCGTTCTTGGTAATATGTTTTTCAATGCCGCCATCTGGGCCACCGGACTCTGGATGGTGCTGAAAGGCATATGGCCGGCGAGCAGCACTTTGCCGTTGTTGGCAGTCGTTATTTTGTTTGGATGTGAAGTCGTGCCGAAAGTGTTGGCGGTTCGGTTGCCGGAAAAGTGGGCGATTCGTGTGGTGCAACCCCTTCGCACACTTCAAATGGTCACGTATCCACTAAGGCGATTAACCGATCACTTGGATCATACCTTGATCCGCAAGTTAACCCCCAAATCCCTTCGGTCCGCCAATACACCCACCACCGATTCTGACTATGAAGAGCTTCTTGAGATGGGGTATCAACAAGGCACGCTCGATCAGGAAGAAAAGGAGATCATCCTTGAAATCATCGAACTGGATCAAAAATGCGCCACGGACGTCATGACGCCGCGCAGTCAGGTGGTTTGTTTGCCGTTTGAATTGCCTGTCGAAGAGATGGCCAGCGAAGCGCGCAAACATCGTCATCGTCGATTGCCATTATACAGTGAAACGCCCGATCAAGTCGTTGGGATTCTCGACACACGTTCTCTCCTGCTGCATCCGGAGGGGGATCTGTTTGAGTTCACAGAGCTCCCTTCCCTGGTGCCGGAATCGATGAATTTGCTGGAGTTATTCAAAAGCCTTCAACGGCAGAGGCGTGGTATGGCCGTCGTCGTGGATGAATTCGGATCCACAGCGGGGATTGTCACGATGGAGGATGTCATCGAAGAAATACTCGGCCCCATTCGAAATGAGGACGAGCCTGAGGAATTTGATATTGAAGAAATTTCACCTGGCAAATGGCGCGTGAACGGTTTGATGGAAATCGAAGATTTCCGGGAGCACTACCCGCAGTTGAGGGAAGTGCCTGAAGTGGACACCATGGGAGGACTGTTCACCATGCACCTCGGGTATGTGCCGGAAGGTGAAGAATCGGTCACTTTCTCCGGACTCACCATGACCTCCAAAGTGGTGGGTGAACGCCGTGTTATAGAGCTGCTGGTTCAAAAGAAAACCAAACCCAAAAAACGCAGCAAGGAAGGAACTCAACGATGATTTCGATCCTGCTCTTGATTGGTTTTGCGGCCGGGGTGGCCTTGTCCTTTCTGTTTTCAGGAATGGAGTCCGGCATCACCTGCATGAATAAACTCCGCATTCGACGCCAGGCGAAAAAGGGGGACCGGAATGCTGAAGCGTTGCTTCGTTACATGGAGGACGCCGAGTATTTCCTGTGGACGATACTGGTCGGAAATACCTTGGCCAATTTCCTCATTGTCGCTCCGTTATTGATTGGATTGAGAAAGTTGATGCAGGGCAATCCCTGGATACCTGCCCTCGTATTGATCGTGTTGTTGCTGGTCATCTATGTCTTTTGTGATTTGTTGCCAAAAATGTTATATCGAAAGTATCCCAATCGCCTGACCGTCATCTCTGTGCGGCCCTATCGGTTGTTCCACTGGATGCTGAGTCCTATCGTGGTGATTGTTTCCGGACTTGCGGATTTATTGCTGAAGCTAGGAGGAGGGAAAGTCTTGACGGGAAGGATGTTTTCGGATCGCGAGGAGATGCGGCGCGTGATGCAGGCTTCCGGGCAGAATCTCACCAGCGAGGAACGGTCGATGATTGACCGTGTGATGGAACTTCAAAACAGCACACTGACTCGCATGATGATTCCGTTGGAGAAGGTGGTTTCCATCAGCGCCGATGCAACGATTGAGGAAGCCATTGCCCAGTCCCGCGAAACCCACATTTTGCGCATGCCCGTGTTTGATGAACAGAAAGGGCGCAAGGTGTTTCTGGGTGCATTGAATCTAAAACCATTACTCTACGACTGGGAATCGAAACGTCATGACAAGGTCAGGCAGCATTTGACCGGTGTGATGCATTTGCCCGAGGACATGACGGCTGATGATGCTCTCCGTAAAATGCAGGAGGCCGGTCAACGTGTTGGTCTCGTGATGAATGCTCAAAAGCACGAAGTTGGTTGGGTGAATATTCGTGATATTCTGAAAACCGTGTTTGGTGAAGTGAATATTTGAAAACCATGGACTCTTATCAAGCCATATGGATTCTCCTGCAGGTGGCTTTCGTCTTGTTCCTGGTCACGTTGAATGGTTTTTTTGTGGCTGCGGAATTTGCATTGGTCAAAATCAGAGGTTCTCAACTCAAACCTCTGATTCAAGGAGGTAATCGTAGAGCCCGCGTCGCACATCAGGTGTTGGATCATTTGGACTCATCGCTGAGCGCCTGTCAGTTGGGTATCACGCTGGCGAGTCTGGCATTGGGATGGGTGGGGGAACCGGTGTTTGCCGGATTGCTGGAGCCTGTCATGCATGCCGCAAGTATCGAGTCTGAACATTTGCAGCATACCCTATCCTTTCTGTTCGGATTTTCAGCCATCACCTTTCTTCACATCACCGCCGGGGAACAGGCGCCCAAACTCATGGCCATCCAGCATTCATTGCCCACATCTCTGTGGGTGGCTCGACCGTTGTGGTTCTTTCAGAAGATTACCTATCCCTTTATTTGGGGGCTCAACCATGCTTCCAATCGGATGTTGCGTTGGGTTGGAATCGAACCGGTCTCAGAACATGAACACATGCATTCGGCCGAAGAACTCCGTTTATTGATTTCTGATTCGCACCAAAAGCATGGCGGAACGGATCTCGAGGAGGAAATCATGTTCAATGCAATGGAGCTGCGTGAGCGCCTGGTGCGGGAAGTCATGCGACCTCGACCGGAAATAACCGTTTTATCCACCGATATGTCTCTGAACGATTGCCTGAACATTGCCAATAAGGAACGATACTCACGGTACCCTCTTTGCTTGGAATCCGATCCCGATCATGCCTTGGGAGTCATCCATTTCAAAGAACTGTATACCATGCGCGAGCGGCTAGAAAGTGGCGCTGATTTAAAACAGATCGCCCGTCGTATTCTGCATTTGTCTGAAACCGCTCGATTGGAAAAAGCCCTGCGATTGTTGCTGAAGCATAAATCACATTTAGCCATGGTAGTGGATGAATATGGCACCACAGTTGGAATGATCACGCTTGAAGATATTCTGGAGGAGCTGGTCGGAGAGATTCAGGATGAGTTCGATCAGGAACAACCCCTGGTGATTCGCCATGAAGACGGAAGCCTGGATGTCATGGGGCAACTGCCGCTTCATGAGTTGTCCGAATGTCTGGATACCAATATCCAGGAAGAAGGAATCAATACGGTCAGTGGATGGATTACGCATCGCCTCGGTGGATTTCCTGCGGTGGGGGATCAGGTGAAGGAGGGAGATCACATCATGGAAGTGCTCAAAGTCGAAGGCCACTTGATTGAAAGACTTCGCATTACACGAGATTCCAGGGTGAAAAAAAAGTAAGAAGCGAATTCATTCGTGTTCATACTGATTGCCAATATTAATCCCGGAAAAACCTCTGCGTCCCTGCGTCTCTAGTCCCGATTCCATCGGGACGGGCGTGAGTTATTGTGAGGAAAATAAATGCTTTATGGGAAACTCATGTGTCAACCGGCCCAGGAGTAGAAAACCCCTCAACCCAGATCCGGGCTGGCAATGGCGTATTGCATGTGGGGATTACCTGCAGATGCATTGGATCCGAGATACATCCGGGTCAAGGTTCTCTGGATCGTAAAGCCATTCTTTTCAGCCCA